>Ga0123352_10011545_pt1 | contig 13927 bp, 13 predicted proteins | sample TergutLab28metaG_FD_89700 | JGI IMG/M metagenome (GOLD analysis project Ga0123352, IMG submission 89700) | Labiotermes labralis P1 segment gut microbial communities from Petit-Saut dam, French Guiana - Lab288 P1 | ecosystem: Host-associated > Arthropoda: Insects > Digestive system > Gut ...
GGGTGGGTGGGAGAGGGGCTGGTTTTCTTTCGCGTGTGTATAATTTTATTTTAAAAATTATTGCTCAGGCTTCCCCCCCCCCCCCCCCCCCCCCCGTTGTTCCTATTCAGTAGGCACTGGGCTATCTTTCCCTGGATATAATATGGAAGGACAATGCAAATAAACACTCACCTGTACCTAGTGTATGGGGTAGAGGTTAAAAATTGGGGGAGCTGTACCTTCACACCTCCCTATTGTCATCATGGTGTGATGCATGATTACAGGGACAAATTTAACCTTGGCATTAGAATAAGTTTTTCACGTACGTCTGCCATATTTGTGAAGTTTTTCACGAGTTGTTTACATTAGAAATGCCACAGAAATCTTTCTTTGATCCACGATCCGTGCATTATTCGACTATGTACAGTAACGGTACCAACAAATGCACGTAAATATATTACAGTCAGTTTATGTATACAATGAACTCCTACATGTTTCGGCCAGCCATCTGTCCATCCTCAGTGATGTAAAATACAAAACTGAGATACATTAAAAGTCTCAAATTAGGTATAACTATCGTACAATCATGATAGTCATTTCACCAAATGGATTGCTTTAGATACTGTTATAATTTAGTTGTAAACTTGTAATGTATTTGTATTTTACATCTTTGGAGATGACCACATAGCGGGACGAAACACGTAGAAGTTCATACTATATACATATAATCCAGTTTAATATATTTGTATTTATATATTTATATCTGTTGGTTACATTATTGTATATATAGCAAAAAAAGTAGTTTTATTTGAATGAAGGCTGTTTCGATCGAAGGACTGAATCATATTGTATTCATAACCAACAACTCTTCAGTTTCCGTGGCAAAATTTAGAAGCTTGTTAGAGCGGAAAATGTACCGACATGCTTGTTACGTTTCATTTCACAGTCATCTGTTCCACGGTGTGCTATATAAAACCGTACACATAAATATGAAATATAAAATCCATAACTCTATGTGCGTTACGGTTTATTTTACGACGATAGCAGCAGGTCAGGTTATATAATTTAGAATGTTACAGTGATTAGTACATATGGCTAGGGCGTGGAAAGGAACGAGCATGGCTTAGTTGAAGAAACTCATTTGGCCTTTGTCTGGAGGAACTGACAGGAACCGCGAAAACAACACAGTAGCCGGTGTGCAGACCGCGATTTGAGGCCTCAGCTTCCGGAATACAAACCAGAAATGCTAACAGCTCATCGCAGACATTCATTCTTGGACAGGAATGGGAAGAAAATGGAGAAAACTGAATTATGCGAAGTTCAAGTTAACATCGTATCTCTCGTCGTAAAGTTCAGGTCAAGGGGTGTTAAACGGGCGGGACGTGCAGAGAGGGAAAATGGAGAACGATGTAGAAAAGTATGGTTAGGAAACCCACAAGCGATCAGTTGGCAGGATCAAAATAGACTACATCCTAAACTGATACTAGTTGAGAGTTTGGACTGTTTATTCAGCCAATCTTTCTGCATGTCTGTATTAATGTATCGGTCAGTAAGTTGATAGGTTATTTAATTTGTGTTAGTAAGGTTCATTTAGTATCAACATCAGAGAATACATTTAACTAATCACAATCTCACTAAAGCCTTCATGACATAGAGTAGAAACTAGAGGATTATAGTGTTAATTTTTGTATTCTCCAGTTCCCTTATATAGTAATCACTTACGCGAGTAACTCCAGCATTCAGGGCCATTCCCGAGAAGCTATATTCCCCCAGCTAGTACAAACTTCCACAAATTTCATGAAATCCAGTGCACGACTATCTTCATAAAAACCCGCTTTTGACTAAGTTGATGTACTTTACTTCAATATGCAGATTAAAATTTATTCTTTAAGCTCTATTTTAATATTATCATTCCTACCAAAATTCTGTATGAATTCTCATCTCTCAAACCCCTAACATATGTCCCACAGGTGCTTCTTGTATGTTATTAGCTTCGCCGTTTGTTAAGGTAATTACCGACGTTTTAGAATTATCACAGCATGTTTATGCTTTGTTCTCGGGTCGGTTAATGACATGAGCATGTTGTTTTGTTACAAAAGGAGGATGCCTTCAAAGTGACAACAAAACTGAACAACCTTTCCATCTAACCTGACGTATAAAGCCTTAATATCACCCTAATTTCCGTTTTCCATCCACACTTTATTACAATTTACATCAATTTTTTTCTACCTTCCACCGATTTCCAAGATCCAGACCACGAAGTAAAGGGAAGAAACAATCATTTCGTGTTACTTAATCATTATACCAACTACTGCACATATATAAAATTTATAAAATTTACACATTAAAACGTTAAAAACGCTCCGATATGTTTCGATCCTAGAACCGTCATCAGGGAGCTATATCGTCCTTGCTAACGTCACACTATAAAAGTAATATTAATTTCGCTGTACCGGTTGGGTATTGTGGCAGCATGCCGTGTTGTGTAGTGTTATGTTGCGAAGAGTGCCCTGCTACGGATGTGCATTCTGTGCTTCGTTGCATGAAGCACAGAATGCACATCCGTAGCAGGGCACTCTTCGCAGCATAACATTACACAACACGGCATGCTGCCACAATAGCCAACCGGTACAGCGAAATTAATGTGACTTTTTATAGTGTAACTTTAGCAAGAACGATACGGCTCCCTGATGATGGTCCTAGGACCGAAGCATATCGGAGCGTTTTTTGGTGTTTTAATTTTTTAATGTGTAAATTTTATAAATTTTATATATGTGCAGTAGTTGGCATAATGATTAAGTAACTCAACAACATGCACGGTGTAACAACGAAAATAAATCATTTTGTGTCTTGTAATTGCCCTTTACACCGTTTCTCTCCGTAAGCTGTGGAAGAGTCTTATGATTGTGAATGCTGAAATAATTTAGCAGAGAATATGAAACTTACCCTGAGTTCTGTGAAACTGTGTTCAGGCTATGTTTGCCTCCATTAGGTTAATCTTAGTTGTTTCGCGACCTTTCATTTTCACTCAGCAGTTCACGAGCAGTGATAAACAGCACCTGTTGTAAGATTAATATGCATAAGCTAGTATTAGGGACTAAGTCTTGCTCGTAAGTTTCATGAAAGATGTGCTGGAGAACTGCAGGTTGGAAAGGTTTTTTGAATGCAACACAACTGGAGTTGTTGGAGGACGGGTCATGTCTGCCACAAGGGACAGATCAGAAATTCGTAAAGGTTTTGGCAAGGGAACCAGAAATAAAAAACACTTGAAAAAATTGGGTGCGAGAGGGTGGTACACGGAAACTTAAAGCAAAAAGCAGGACATGATTTTACTCGTCAATTCTCCGTGATCTTATTCAGTTATTTAGTTAGCAGTTATGTCATAACAGGAGACTATGGGAATATTTCTTATGAAGGGTTCCATGATTACTACTCTTTACCAGCCACCTTAAATACGATAAAATCAAAGAGTGTGAGGTGTGCGTGGTACATTGGGGGGGGGGGGTCAAGGGGTTTCTACAGTATTTGCATATAACGTCCTGCACTTCAAGGACCAGGTGCAAGACATGACGTAATGTGAAATATTTAGAGGGAATAAAGATAGACCAACTTGATGTCACTTGCTTTATTATTTCATTATTTAATGCTCAACATGTTTCGAATGTTAGTACATCCATCCTCAGGAGCTTTCGACTTATTTGTTGGGTTATTTCATGGGTTGTATTGCTCTGGTTCGATGTGTGTTGGTGTTACGGTGTGGTTCAGCTGGGGTGGTGTGGCACACCGAACCACACCGTAACACCAACACACATCGAACCAGAGCAATACAACCCGTGAAATAGCTCAACAAATAAGTCGAAAGCTCCTGAGGATGGATGTACTAACATTCGAAACATGCTGAGCATTAAATAATGAAATAATAAAGCAAGTGACATCAAGTTGGTCTATGTTTATTCAACTATCAAGATGATGCACGGTCCAATAAACATAAGATTTATAGGGAACTTTAAAAAAATAAAATCGCTGTGCGAACTGGATTCACAGGACCCAATTCAGGCGCCAGCGGAAGGTTCCACTGAAAACAGTCACAAACCTTTGCGTTTTATGTGATCTTAATAATTTTAAAATGTCTATTATAGATTAAATTTTTTTTTTCGTGAAAGCGTTAAGAGTGGATTAAATTCCAGGAAATGCTTGCTAACATTGAGTTCAGAGCCCCATTCCCCTCACAGATTCACGATATTATCTACGTCTTTTAAATGGCGTTTCAAGAGAAATAAGGGTTGCTGACCCGATGGGAACGGGCAGAAATGCAACACTGCTGGCAAACATTCCCAGAGGCACTTCCGTGGTCGCAGCACCACGATTAATTATAGATGATTTAATAACATCCGCCAGTCGATCTGACTCAATTACTGTCACACAGAATACTTACATTATCTTACCAAAACAGAAACAAATTTGCAGTAGCACAGCACTTGACGTTGCCAACGGTGTGATCTAGCGTCGAGTATTGCGTAGCAGAGCAATTATCGCTTAAAATTCAAAACAAAACAAACTGGACGGGAATTTAGCAGTGGAGACATGAAATACACAGGCATCGTTTTATAGAGATCACTCTCAAACAACTACATTTCAGACTAAAGGATGATGATGATGATGATAATAATAATAATAATAATAATAATAATAATAATAAGGAAGAAACAGAAAGATAAATTGTGACCGCTCAAGCCCAAGCATTTGGTAAAAACTCTTTTAAAAATAAAATTTTGAAGGAAGAAACTGACAGTAAATTCCGATTATGTAAGGAACATAAAGAAACTACTGCCAACCTAACCTCAGGATGCCACATTTGACGAAGAATGAGTAGCTAAGGAGACACGGTAGGTTTGGTGCACATTTGCATTATTCAATATGCAAAGGACTAGGCAACGAAACGACTGAAAAGCGCGCACCCAGAGTCAAGCCAGAATGTGAACATGAAAATGTGACAGTGTCATAGAATGAAGGGTTACACATAGCGTAGTTGTGGAAAATAGGCCAGGTATAATAATTAAGAAAAAAGAATAGAAAACATGCATAATGATAGCTGTGGCCATACCAGCGGACAAGAATGTCACGCAACAGAAAGCAGAAAATAAAATGAAATGTGTATAAAGATACAACGAGAGTGGACATGAAATGTGTGAGCAAACCGGCAATAAATGGAGCAACCGGAATAGAGGTTTAAAGAAACAATGGAAAGCCATACCAGGAAAATATTCGATTGATTCATTGCAAAAGACAGCTCTACTTTGAACACAACATGTCATACGGAAAGTACTTCAGTCTTCCTAAGTAACGGGGATCACCGTTCATTGAAGACGAGACTTACCAGGAAGAAAGAGCCAATAGCATGAGACAAAATAAAATAATAATAATAATAATAAGTTCAAAATTTAATCACGCTCGTCGTTTCACGTAGTTATTTCCATAATCTTAAGAGACGCAAGAACAGATCAGAGATAAAGATGTTCTAAAATGTTAAGCTTCCATAAGATTAGTGCCTACTGTTTCCGGTAGTGTGTGCTATAATTAGTTATGTAACGGCTAAGGTCTCTTGCTTCATGAAACTTCTTGTTTAATCCCAACGGAATGGTGCGCAATACTTGGCCTTGATTGGTGTTCTGCGAATGCCAATTACACTTTCTGAAGCTCATCTTACTAAAACACAATTCTCTTATTCACGGTACATGAATCTTTATATAAATGTATGTGTGTATGTATCTATGTGTAGCCCTATATATATATATATAACCTCATCGTGTATTTCTTCCGACATCCTTCTCCATAGTTTCCCGCTGTTATATGGTTCTCTAGCAACCTAATCTCCCTACTGCGCATGTCTTTCCAAAGCCCTCCCCCCCCCCCAAATTGCTCGATTTCTTCGTAAATTCTACATGAAATCTCTACCAGCCCTAATCCCATCTACACCTTCATCTTCCTGTTACGTCTTTTCCTGTCAATTTATTGTTCAAAGTAATGTCTTGAAATGTACCTTCATTCCTTCCTAAGTCGTGTCTTTACCATTTTAGTCTCTTCTATTTATTGTTTCCAAGGTATTCCTCCTTAAATTCTCCCTGTTTCTTTTCTTAATGTCCTCTCTAGGCACATCCTCACTTTATAATTCTTACCAAATTTATGTTATGAAGATGTACATTGCAGATTTCGTTTATAACGGAAGAAGCTGTCCGCATTGTCGGCACAGTCGCTACAACTGCAGAATTACTGTATCGGAAATAAAAGCAGGCAACTTTACAATCTTTATTATTATTATTATTAGTGGGCCGGGTAGCTCAGTCGGTATAGCGACTGACTACGGGCTGGACGGTTCGGGATCGAATGCCGGTGGGGACGAGATTTTCCGCCCGTCTAGGCCAACCCTGGTGCCCACCCAGCCTCCTGTAAAATGGGTACCGGCTCTTTCCCGGGGGTAGAGGCGGCCGGGACGTTGGGCTGACCCCCCGTCCCATCTAGTACCGAGGTCCTAGAAAGAGTAGAGCTATACCTCTACTCACCCTAAGGGCCTTCGTGGCCTACGAAAAGGGTGAAACCTACCGATTATTATTATTATTATTATTAACGTCAGCATTACAATAATCACCATAATGATGATCATCAACATTTTATTATTATCATTTTTATCATCACCATCATCACCATTACCACCATCGTTGTTATAAATTTTTTTCACATAGTGTCGACTGATAGAACCAGCAAACAATAATTCGGAAATGACGTACTTGAAAGTAATCTTTGCTAATTTGAGAACGTATCTCTTCATATGCACGCGGAAGACGAGTAAAGAAAAAGAACACAGTAACTACAGTAAAGGTAGTTTGTTTCTAGACTGTTATTTGAAATCGGGACCAACACAATACGAAATGGATTAATTCTAATCTAATAACTTTTATAAATATGTTCTCGCAAATTATATTCCACGATCCGCGTCACACACACACACACACACACACACACACACACACACACACTTTGTTTCATCAATCACCTTCACATTAACACAGAATACTTCTTTCCGATTTATTTCAACGTTCTAACATTCAGCTAACCATGCGCGAATTTTGTGTTGTCAAGGTAATGAAGATTTACACCAGGAAATTTGCCACCTGCATCTGTTTTAATGAAAGGCTATTCCATAATTTGCCAGGTGAATTTAAATGTACAGAAAATCCTCAGCGGAAAGGGGACCTCCGTGAACGAATTCCGTAATTATCTGACAATAAACAAATAAGTCAGCTATAAAAAAACTTCTGGCTAGAGGCGATATTTTACCTTCTCGTAAAATGCCGTAATATAGTGCTCGTAGCTTGAGCTGAAGAAAATATACGCAAGTTGTGTATTATTCTTTTATCTAGCATAAAGCACCTTGCGTGATTTCAGGCTTCCACCGCGAAATAGAAAAGAGAACTGCGCTCCTCTGGGTTGTTATGCGGCGATTAGTGGTAGTTTATTACCGACGTTTCGGGACAACCTATCGGTCCCATATGCAGGGATCAAGAAGCAAAAAACGCTTGACCGCCGAAGATGGGAACGACAGGTTTTCCCGAAACGTCGGTAAGAAATTACCACACAGAAGAGCGCAGTTCTCGTTACGCACATTGTTAGCATCCTGAATTTAGCACAGCTTATATCACTGAAGCCTGATAATTCTGTGCGCCCTGTACTTCATTTTGAAGAGAATGTACAGAATTTAAAAGTACTTTGCTGGAATGGCCTGCAGTGATCTGAAAACGTTTTTAAAAATCGACCGACTGTCCAACATATTGCAATGACACACACAGACATTTTTCCCAGTAATTAGGTGGTATCCAATGATGACGGAAATACAACCACAGGTAAATAATGAGCAGTATATCAAAATTCATTCACAGTTTAACCCTTTAAACGCCGAATTAAATCTCATCTGCCATTTGCTGGCATTATTAGGAGCTCACCATATTCTCCACGTTAGCAGGATAAGGGTTACAGTTTTGTTGACCTGCATCGTGATATATCCGTATAATATGAACCAACAGGGTGCCCTGTTTTCTTTTAATTTATTTCATTAAGACGCTTCTACATGTTTCGAGCAGGCTTGCTACTCATCTTCAGGGGGATCAACTCTGTATAAACAGCAACTGGTATAGTCAACATAACGCATGACTATACCAGTTGCTGTTTATGGAGTGTTGATCCTCCTGATGATGAACAGCAAGCCTGATCGAAACATGTAGAGGCTTATTAATGAAATAAATTGAAAGAAAACACGGCATCCTGTTGGTTCATGTTATACGCACAAAATTCGCTTACAATGGCCAGGATAAGGGCCAATTTGTCGACTCTTTTCAAGACGTCAATAGGCATTCGGGTTCTGCACCAGGAGGGGTTCGTTCAGTAGTCAAGTGACAAACAGCCTTCAAAGTAATCTGCTTCATGGGGGTTAAATGCAGCACAAACGTTTCGCTTACAAAACACGCCACGTTCTCCTATTCATCACTCTTCATAAGTAAATAATGTAAACATGGCCATTTAAATTCCCCTGCTTCAAATGTCCAGGTTATACGATGTCCAGTAGATAGCCTGGAAATTGTACATGTGAGTTCAGTAAAAATATATGTTGGGATTTTTATATACTTCTCTAAAAAGTACAGTTCATATTTAATGGTAATACCAACCCTCCACTTTATAACTGCTCCCGCTGCAGCTGAAATATTTATCACATTGTGGTAGGCGCTTTTGAAATTCCCTGTCGTTAGCAGGCCGTGTCCTGTATTGACAACTCTGCAACGCAACTGTTTCCACGACGCTAAAGGTGGGTCCACACTTGTAATGTTACGCGGTAACGTTACAAGTGTGGACCCACCTTAAGACTTTGCTTCAATGTTGTAAATAGATGACAATCGCTTGGTGTCGAATTACCCTGATATAATCACAATCAACACGCCTATACTTTCTTTAGTTACCAAACAATACACAACGTGAAGTTATTCCCTGACCCACCCTAGTAAAACGCTAAGGCTTGCCCTTCAGTCATTGCGCATATTGATACTTATATTTAAAATGTTTTGAAGATTCCAGCGGTGTTTTGAATTTTTAGGTCCATAGAATTGTCAGTTTCTGCTTTAAATTCTCTAAATTATTTATCACAAACTTAGATGTATTTCTAGATATTTTAAAATTATTTTTATAAAGTTTGTTTTCGATAATCTTCCATTGCAATGTCAGCGGGCTTTACGCAGCTTGCGAGTACATTTTCCTTCATACTATTCAACACAGCACAGTTCCATTTTCCATTTCCTACGACAATATGTTCAATAGATAACATTCTTGACGTCACAAACCAAAATAATCACACAGACCGATGCGCGGATTTTGTTTGCTCGCCGTAACATGGCCACACAGCCACAGAAGATGTTAGTGCAAGCACTCAGAATTGTACGATTTTTTTTTTAATCTCTGTCCCTGACTTTCATTTTACTGACGAGCATACTAAAAGGTTGACAAGACAAAGAACTGGCACTGTAGTCTGTTATGAGCCATCGTCTTCTCATGGACATGTATCTCCTTGCATACTTGACAGTGGCACGAGATGGAAGTGAGTTTTAGCTTCAAACCAGAGCCACTTTACCCCCAGAGAGATTCTCCTCGTCTTTGCATTCGATAAAAGTCTAAGCGAACTTCAGATTTAGTCTGGTGTCCAAGGGGATGGGAAAGACTCCGCCCTTGCAGGAAGTCTAAGGCCGATTGTGCATTCATTAAATCCATAACATAGTCGTATTGACTGATCTATCCAACAGCTCATGTTAAAAGAGAACTTGAAAAAAATTGGTCAGATACTAACCTCTTATTCAGTAACTGGTTCAACTAAGAATTTTGATTTAATAACAATCTTCTTTACATACAAACGCAAGTTCAAAACTTGCATTTCCTCGCTGGATCACAAAATTTGCATTACTCGAAACGTAACATTGTTTTGTATTTGCGAGAATATTCGCCTTTTAATGAATTTATTTGCATTAATCATCGTTGCCGAAAACTTGAGAGAACATCAGCAAAGCGCAAAATTAAATTTGCGTATAGTTAGTTAGTCACAGTGCGAGTCTAATACACAACCCGACGAGGAACTACTAATTATTCAAATGGACTCTGTTCCCTTTAATCAGTTACCGTGTGTTTAGAGGCCATTGATTTTCATCAGCCATATCATCAACATTAGCCACCAGTGCCGATGCTATCGCGGTGTTCGGCACTTCACGTATCAAACATCACACAATCTATCATTAAACGCCTGAACGATTAAAAACAAAGGAAGTAATCTACGTCCAAATGCCCACAAATATCCTGAAAAGCAGTGCTCAAACTCCTGGTGTAGTAATAACAGTGGAAAACGAAGTACTAGGTGAAAAACCTATAGTAACGTCACCTTGAACAGGACGTTCTTAGTAATACGGAAAAATTATTTTCCCGCCTTACTACTCCATCGGTATAAATTCCAATCAATACCCAAAATAAACACCAACAAGATGACACTTATGGACTATCCTTTATTTCACGGTTAGTCGTCCTTTACTCGACAGTCGGGAACAGAACACGTAGGAGAACGGGTGGAATACAACGAAAGATTATACAGTATGCCAGAGACTGCCTGTACAGTGTAGAAAAAGTGAACTCCTGATGATAAGCTCCCTGAAGCTCGAAACATGTAGAGTAAAGGACGACTAACCGTGAAATAAAGGATAGTCCATAAGTGTCATCTTGTTGGTGTTTATTTTGAAACAATTGTAATGATGCACGGAACCATGAATATAAAATCCAATCAGTACATTATATTTAAATAAAGAGTTGCTTATTCTGAGAGTCACAGCAAAAACCCTACACACTTTGTGGGCTAATTTGAAAATGTATCAACATTACAGAACAAGACACATATATTAACAACTTTCCCATAAATTGTTAAATTGCTAATTTGTTTGCTGTACGTCATATGTTGTCCATAGCGGTAGTAGGATTAAGTGACAAAATTAATAATCTAATCAGGCCTACAAGTTCAAAGATATGAAGTTTTAACAACGATGAAAATTATTACTGTCGCCTTCTAGTTTATGTGACTGTTCAGTCTGCTATGAGGAGCCAACATCTTGAGGCACACACTCTCTATTCCTTCTATTCCAAATATTATAGCAATGTAGTCCTCCGAAATATTGTTATCTATCTATCAGACTAGTGGGCCGGGGAGCTCAGTCGGCATAGCGACTGACTACGGGCTGGAGGTTCAGGGATCGAATCCCGGTGGGGACGAGATTTTCCGCCCGTCCAGACCGGCCCTGGGGCCCACCCAGCCTCCTGTAAAATCGGTACCGAGTCTTTCCCGGGGGAAAGTGCGATCGGGGCGTGCTGCTGACCACTCATCCCCTTCTAGTGCCGCGGTCATGGAAGAGTAGAGCTATATCTCTACCCACCCTCTGGGCTACACCGGGCCTGTAACGGGATCTTTTTACCCTTACCTTTTTATCTATCAGACTATATGGTAGAATAAGCCACAGAACCCAGTATTGTCACCACTTTAAAGACTTCTGATATCTTAATCAGTAGGTTCACTCGCGTTCAGAGAAAACTACGTAATGAGGAGCATCAAGTCATTAAGGCAATGAAACCAGAATTGAGATAAGCGGGCAGAGTTTTCGTGGAAAAATATGGAAGAAGTTTCGGCAACAAAGACCTAGGAGAAGATGTGAAAATGTTATTAAGTTATATCTTGTTATAATTTGAAGGAATAGGGTGGGAGGAAATGAAACAGTTTCATCTGGCTCAGGCAGACCACTGTTACACTCTTGTGAACACAGTAATGAAATTTCGTCTTGCATAAACGTGGGGAATTCCTTGACAATGTTGGGAATTTTTAGCTTCTTAAGGAGGACTTTTAGCGCACTGAGTTCTGCAGCAGTGCACAGTGTTACGCATACGATTACCACCGCAACTGTCATAAAGTTGTTAAGACTTCTACTATTTTTTGGTCTCCTTAAAGCAATGGTTACGGTACACATCACCTATTTTAATATTCATTATCTTTTCATTTATCCTACAAAACATATTTTTGGCTTCAGTGCGTCTACTAATTTGTTGTGAAAATTGTCACAGGATCTAAAAAAAAATATTAAATGTGAAACAGAATAGAATATCTTAAGCCTTAGTTGTCCAGCACGCTAAGCTCATGCGGCGTACGAGGGAGTGCTGATAAGTCCTTAGCCTGACCAAGAAGGAAACAAGCTACAGAGACAAAACTCGGGATTTACTCAACATACTCCCCACGCAGCTCAATACACTTCTTAGCCCATTGCTCTACCCATTGCTCTAACTTATGCAAGCCACTCAAAAAAAAAATTCAGAAGGTTATCCGTCCAACCAGGTCTCCGCAGCAGCAACGACCTCCGCGTCGTACGAAAATTGGCAATCTTTCAATTGCTTTTTCAGTCCAGAGAACAGGTGGGAGTCCGACGGGGCCAGATCCGGAGAATAGGGTGGGTGATCAAGATACTGGAAGCCCAGGTAGGCCAGTTTCTTCTGGGTTGCAAGTGCCCGGTGAGCCGGGATATTGTCGTGCAAGAACAAGACCACCTTGATGAACTTCCCGCGGCGTTTTTCCTTCAATTGCACCAGCAGAGATGAGTAATACTCGGCATTGATAGTTGGACCCTTTGGAAGATAATCAATTAGGAGGATGCCATCTTGATCCCAAAAAATCGAGGCGAGAATTTTTCCAGCGGATTTTTGAACTCGGAATTTTTTGGGGCGCGGTGAGCCGCTATGCCGCCACTCCATTGATTGTTGCTTTGTCTCCGGGTCATAGTGGTATAACCAGGTTTCGTCCGTGGTCACCAATTGCGACAGGAAATCGTTTGGATCGCGCCGAAAAAATTCCAAATGTTGCTCAGACGACTGGCACCGTTGACGTTTTTGATCCGCGTTAGGCATTTTGGGACCAACTTCGCGGAGAGCTTTCGCATGTCCAAAACTTCATGAATGATGGACCCAACTCGCTCATGTGAGATGCCCAGTTGCTCAGCTATTGATTTAGCCGAAATACGGTGGTCTGCCAAGATTAGCTCGTGAATTTAATCAATAATCTTCGGGGTGGTCATTGTTTTGGGTCGTCCAGGACGAGGCGCAACACAGGTGGAAAAACCGCCACGTTTAAACCGGGCCACCCAGTTTTTGACGGTGGCATACGATGGTGCATGTTTCCCTAATGATTTTGTCAGAATGGCGCGAATTCCCTTCGGCGCCTTGCCTTGCAGAAAAAAAAAACTTGATGACAGCTCGCGTCTCCATGTTGTTGAAATCGCGCGCGTCGCCTGACATGGTTCCTTTCAGCCTCTGTAACAAGAAAAGATTTGCAATTTGGCACACGAACACACCCCTCTTTCCAACGACACTACCAATTCTGTCCTACTACATCGGGAAATAAGTTGGGCTAAGGACTTATCAGCACCCCCTCTTATATTGCCACGTATGGTCTGTCCGGCTGTATCGTATTTTCCACATCTCATAAAGGCACAATTTTAATTACTCTATTTTCTGATTGTAATTAAATTCAGCCCACAAAATAACTATAATACTGTAAGTGTTGTGATATCAGCTCCATAGAATGAAATATTTTAACGTGAGGTACACGATAATCTTCCTATGATTATTATATTGCCTAGTGATGGCTTTTAAACAGAAGCCGAAACATGTCGCAGTAAGTTACACAGCAAGATATCATCAAATGTAATTGTGATTGACTCCAAAAACAACTAGAGAATGTGGAATCTTTTAAATATTTGGGTAGCATTTTAACAAATGATGGAAGATGTACTTGTGAAATTAAATGTAGGATTGCTATGGCTAAAGCTGCATTCAACAAGAA
>Ga0123352_10011546_pt1 | contig 13926 bp, 15 predicted proteins | sample TergutLab28metaG_FD_89700 | JGI IMG/M metagenome (GOLD analysis project Ga0123352, IMG submission 89700) | Labiotermes labralis P1 segment gut microbial communities from Petit-Saut dam, French Guiana - Lab288 P1 | ecosystem: Host-associated > Arthropoda: Insects > Digestive system > Gut ...
GGTCACAACATAAATAACCTGAACTCTCATGTGGAATTCTGTAATACAGTTTTATTTAAGAAAAGTGTGGTTGACATTGGGATCAAACTGTACAACAAATGCCAGAAAGTACAAAAAATTGTATAACTTTAAACTCTTTAAAAAAGATTAAAATCCTTACTATTGAGCCAGTCCTTTTATTCAATTGACGGGTTTTTACAGTTTTGAATAAAATTGGTTTGTAATGTATGGTTTATCATCTTCATCAGATTAATATTGTGATATCACACCGTGGTGTTTTGTTGTCTTGGAATGTGTATGGTAATCATTGTTTTATCACACCATATAGATAACTACTTCATGATTGTTTCAGTTTGAGACTTTGTATGTACATTGTAATATATTGTAATATATAGATTTGGATAAGTCCAAGGTTACATATAGTAACAATATGGAGGTATAGTAAGTGAAATGAAATGAAATTAGATAAATCAGGTCTTACTGATCTGGAAGCGTCTTGAACAGTGCCAGTTTCCTGGAATTTTGTAGCTAAATTGTGGACAGTGTTGAAATGAGGCTCTGTTGTACCCATGAATTAGTACCTGAGTACTGCACTGAATGAATTTATTTTTTGCCATTTTTTAGGCACCAACTCCATTAATAACACTCCTATTTCAATGACAACACTCCTGATATGATAAGATAAATAACACCATAGTGCAGCTATAAGCAAAGACAATGCTTTTGTGGAGATACTCAGAAAATCTGCAGCACAGCAGAAATGAATATGTGTTAAAACTGTGACTTGTGAAGTGAATATATTACCATTGTGCAGAAAATTTTCAGTTACTCTGTACATGCCTTCATTTCAGTGCCAGGTTGAAACATCATTTGCAAGGTATCCAATAGAACTGAAAGGGTTTCTGCAAAGTTTCAGATTTTTTATGTATCAGTGCTGCAGCAAATAAACGGTAAAGTGTCAGAATTACATTACCAATACTTTTTCCCTTTTTTCCAGGCCAGTTGAATGAGTTAATAACACCTCCTTAGGAACAGACAGATATTGCTCCTTTCATGTAACTGATAAATGATAATTACACTTAAATACAAAACATAATTCCTTTTGGTTAATTAGAAACCTTAATTTCTACAGAGAAGGGAAGCCATTTGGAATTTTTGAAAATGATTTATTTTTATCTGCAGTTACAGCAACAGGCCAGGTTGAGGGGGAATGTAAGGTTGTCCTGAATTACTTTCCACTGTGCTGGATATTTGTCTGACAAATTATGTTCTAATAACCTTGGCTGCCAACTATTTAAGGTAAATGTACAGAAACAAGACCATAGCTGTGGTATTAAGACAGTGTAACACATATCATAACACACTGTGTGTGGTCCCAAATTGTGCTGTGGCCATGGTAATGTAAGATTGTTAAACTTGCTGAATGCTTACAGCATGCCTGGACATACACAAATGGTATTGACATGAACAGTGTACTGAAGGGATTTCCTGAGTGCCTTCAAGCCGACATCTGCCTGCATCTCAACAGGAATCTGCTGACTAACTGTTCTGCCTTCGCGGGAGCCTCACCGGGCTGCCTTAGGTATTCAGCATAGAGAGAGCACTCAGCAGTTAACTTTTTTGAGCTAAGTGAGCAATTTAACATATTATGAGTATGTAATGATGAGTTTTGTGGTTTAGGTGATCACCTAGTGCTTTTAGGATAGTGAAATTTAGGCTGCTATAGGCAGGGAACATGTGGATGATGGACAATGAGATGGGAGGATAATATGTATTAAGATGAATGTTATGGAATTGGGTTCTGAGATTGGGATGCAGGTGAAAGTGCCTCAGTCCCATGTCCAATGGCAGGTATTCATTTAATTGGTGTGAACCTGCAGATTATATTACCATTTACATTTTCTTTGTGGCACCATTATCTGGAGTATTCTACAACAGCTGTATAAGTTCTTAACAATCTTGTGGTACATTTGTGCATCATGGACCACAGTGTTTTTTTTGAAGTTTTGAGTAAGGTTATTATTCTTGGTTGTTTAAAAGCTTTTAAGTAAGTAATTTTTTTGTGGGGGGGGGGACATTGATTTTATTCTTTGCATGCTAATTCTTGGTAATAAATTGTTGGAACTGTGTAAAGTATAAAAAAGAGGATGATCTGAACTCGTTCACTGTTAAATTGTTTCTTTTGTAATAGATTTCTGCTTAATTGGAAGTATGTTACACCCTTGCTGGACAAGTCATGGAAAACCTGACAAGTTAGGATGTGGAAGTAACTGCCCACAGACCAAATTTTGGAGAATTAGTCAGTTATAGAAATGCTTCAAGAAAACAGGAAATTCATACAAAAGTACATCAGGTGCTCAGAGCTACTGGGATCTTTCTTTGTCTTACAGGGCGTTGTCATTGAAGTTTAAAACAACACATGCGCCGCCAGGAGACACACTTGTGCACAGGGGTGATGTGCTGACATCACTCTATTTCATCTCGAGGGGCTCAATTGAAATCCTTAAGGATGACATTGTTATGGCCATCTTAGGTGAGTGCTGATCCTAGGGCTGGCCACTACACTGCTTCATCTGGTTCCTCAGTTGAACGGTGTCTCATTACCTTTGCAGGATTCACAACTTTTTATGCCACGTTTAAGGGTTTGTCATAGCATTTGCCCCTACAACCTGAAAATTTTATCCAGGCCCTCCCTGATATGATGCAGCTGTATAAACCACTACACCTTGATATTCTCTTGTATTCATAGGATGTTTGTTGTAAATCTGGATAGATATGCTGCCTCTCCTCACTGAGGCTTTCTGTATCTTGTACAGGTAAATGTTGGGAGAGTACATGAAAGTTGGCTATGATCACTTTAAACTGCTTTATTTCCACTGCTACAGAATTTGTGTAGTTGGCAGCTACAATGGAAGAAATAAGTATACCAGCTTTACTTATGTTTGGCTGTTGTATTTGAATAGTCTGTAAGCAAAAGGAATTAAATCGTTTGAGAATATAAGGAGTAGTGAAATGACAGTGGTACTGATTTTATGTGATTTTATGTATACACTGGGGGCTGTTGCTTGTTTAATAGATACAACTGGAACTGTTATCCACTTCTTTGCACTTGGGCAGTTCACAATTCTGTAGGACCCCTTGCAGTCATGTAGTGATCCAAATGTTCATGCCATTTTGAATAGTGACTTTAATGTTATATTTCTACCGATGCTTAGGCCTTCCAAGTGGCATTGTCCTTTAGGTTTGTGGACGAAAGTTGTGTCAGCACATCTCTTGTCCACAATTTGTTCTAAATGTCCATTCCATTAATTGCAAAACTGCTGCGTTCAAGCCTTTGAGATTAACCATCATCCCCGTTGTTTTGCTTGTTTTTGCAGGGAAGGATGACATATTTGGAGAGAACCCATGTCTGCATCCAACACTGGGAAAGTCATCATGCAATGTACGTGCCCTCACATACTGTGACCTGCACAAGATCCACCGAGATGACCTGCTGGATGTGCTGGACCTGTACCCTGAATTCTATCAGTCCTTCTCCAGTAACTTGGAGATCACCTTTAACATGCGTGATGTGAGTGCATTCTGCAGGCAATTGCTGGCACGTGCTTTTTTAGCACTGTTTTTTTTCAAATGCCCTTCTGAGAATGAAACAATGTGTTTGATATTTAGAAGCCATTTTGTTTCCTTTAAGCTGGCCATCTTACCAGAAATGTTTGCAATATGAAAAATAATTCAAAGAGACTTGAGATTCATGTGCTATCTAGTTGCAAGGATAGAGCAGCTAAGTGTGAAGTTTGTGGTTCTTGCTGCTGTGAGTAGAACATTGCCATCTCTGGGGACATGATGCCATGCAACATTCATAAATGTCTACCAGGCTACACTATATCATATGCCAGAAGGCAGTAATTATCAGCACAGTGTTTAAAAATATCATGGGACATATGTTTCAGACTGATGAGCATTAACAATAATGGAAATATCTAGAAAAAATGAAATGGCAGCCCCAGACATTTCTGAGACAGAAAATATTTTGAAGAAACTTGTGGTTTTGTTTGTGATTAGGCACAATTTGAAGCCAAAACCTACTTCTTTAACGCTTTCCCTCTGGCCAGCATTTAAACTTCAAAATTCCCCCTGCCAGCTGATTTTAAGGGTACAAAAAACATTTAAAAAGTGCAGTACTTCTTGTCATAATAATATGAAAGTTTTATAAACCATAACAGAAGTTTTTCTGTATTTCATGCAAAAAAATGAACACTTATGTATATTTGGAGTCTGACACCACAAGTGGAAATTTTGAGGCTGGAATCATGAAATTTATAGTCACTAGAAATCCACTACAATTTACACATCACACAGAGATACAGTTTCTGTGGCACTGCCTCTGAAAATCAATTGTTTCTTTTCCTCCCAGTGATTCAGTTTTGTATGATACACTTCAAAACACTGCCCTATACAAAGTCCTACGTTATATTTTTGGCAGTACATTTTAGTGCATTTCTTCACAGTTTTTTCAGTCTGGCACTTTTTTCTCTCTGCACACACACACACACACACACACACGACATGAGTGCAAACATTTTCCCTCCAGCTTAGCATGTGTTGCTGGAATCTATATAAAAAATTGTCTCTCCCCCTATAAGTCTGCATGCTGGACTGCTAGTCTGACCTTGTACTTGAATTTCCATACCGGCACACAGTGACTTTTTCGTAGAAAATATGCAGCAACTTTTTTTTCTTGCTTGTTTTGGCATGCAAGATGTGTGCATTGACAACTGCCGGGTTGAATAGATGAAAAAAAGTTTCTTCCAACATTTTATTGTCTTTCCTTTGAACGAATAATTTGGCAGTAACTGGTCTGATCTGCACACTCCAGTTTTATACTTGTTCCAACACTGTAGCTGTTTTATTTTATGATGTGCCCCCCTAGACAATGGTACCTCAACAAGTACATCTTCATGGGCACTTGTTAGGAAAAACACATCACAGATGCCCATCCACCCGATGACCAAGAGGTGATCTTATTGGCATGATGTTTTTTTTTGCCTTTTTTCTCGTTTCCTGAAAATGCTTGTTTAGGCATTTCTTTCTGTTTGACATCATTCTGCCTACAGCCTTTGTCTTACAAGCCCATAATTGGTCAAAGATCTTTGGACTGGAGAACCATCTGTCCATACACATACAACGCCCTTCCCTTTTATTTTGTAACACAACCTGTCAACAACACTGAATGCCATGTTTTGTTTTGTGTTAGTGGGATGTGGCCCAGCATATACTTCCAGGTTGTAGATGTAGCCACTTTTTGCTTCACAAAGTTCAAACGTTTTTATTCCATATTTGTGGGGCTTTCCTTTGATACAAATGCAAAAGAATGTATGCCTTCGAAATGGGCATATTGCCTCATCAATATTCTTCTGGTTTTTGTTGTCATGAAATTTTGTGATGAATGTGTGTCAATAATTGGCCAAATTGTGAATAATGGGTCATAGTCTGGCTGGCACCTAGCTGCCTTTGCATCATTGTCAGTAACTTGAGGAACCTATCCCAGGGCATTTTAATGGAAGCTGCATATGGGATCTGAATAACTGGTTGCAAACTCCAGTAATCCTGCACAGTTGACTTGCATAACATGCTCATGTATATGATTATTAAAAAATAATTTTTTTGTTTCATGTATTGAGACTGAATTCCACTGTGCAAATACAGGTTTGAGTTTCAGAGGGCCCTCTTGCTTCTTTTTGTTGATTTGCTGATTCGCATATCAATTTGTTTCCTTCTGTATAAGTTTTGAACATTTCTGGGCTGAAGAATATTTCAAATACATCCCAGGGAGAGCTGTCTTGGGTTATATGAAAATGTTTCTTTATCCTTGGTACTCCATAGAATGCAAGTATCGAATCATCTGAATTTGTTCTTTCCATCCTAATTCAAAATCTGTATTTGTGCATTTAGGAGTGATCCTGTGTGTTCTCTTCCTGCCTCTACCATGTTCTGGCTGGAGAACTTCCACTTCTCCATTGGTACTGCTGCTGCTGCTGAAGGGTGAATTTACCTTGCTCATGTTGCTGTCAGAAAGTTCACTATAACTACCACCATCTGAGTCCGAATCATTCACAGTTTCACTTATTTTATCAGTTCTGATAGACATGTTTTGTGAAGTATTTTCTGAACTACAACTCAGTCCAGGATTTTCTGTGTTGCTTGTGACCCTCTAAACATCAGCTAACTACAGTCAGACCTCATTAATACTTTAGAACTGCATACTGGGAGAGGGGTATAGTGATTCACCGCATCTGATCTTGGGTATCAGCTGCAATAAAACAAGGGCATTCATTGAGTAAAACATCAAAACAGCTTGTTGCAGAACCGTTCCCTCATGAGAGTCTAGCATGTGTACTTAGAAGGGTTGCAGGAAGCTGAACAGAGTCACTGAAACTACAAACATGGGGGAGTCGAATGTTATAAGCCAGTATCCCAAATACTTTTTTTTTAACAAGTTAATGAAAATCAGGAAGTACTAGTACTTCAGCCGGACAGCTGATGTGACAGGCCACAGAGTACTAGTACACTGCACAGACGGGAATTGTTAAATATATTTTTCAATCTCCTTGGGGCATTTCTCAAACAAAATTCCCTCCTTAAGTGGCATAAAAATGCCTTATTCAGAAGTTTAGGAAAATTTAATGTGAGTGTTGACATGTTTCTACATTTTACTTTCAGTGTTTTGATCTGGTGTGTGATCCAGTGTTTAGCATATGTCTGTCACACTGCTTGGTTGCAGGAGGAGCTGGCTGGGGTTGACCCACGGGCCTCACACCATCGTACAGGGGCTATCTCACGCTCAAGCTCACAAGACAGGGATTCTGATGTTCGGAAGTATGCGTTTAAGCCACCACGCCACCGGGGACAGCACGCTATGTCCACTGGTATTACTGGGGCTGGGGATGCCAACAGTAGGGAGTCCAGCGATGATGGCAGTGACTAGTGAGTGAAGTTCATATGTGATTTACGGTTTTGGGTCTGTCTGCATTCTTCAGAATTGTTCTGAGGTGATTTAGCCAAATTTACACTTTCCACCTTGGGCACAACTTTCAGTATCCAGACACTGTCAGTAAGGCACATTTCAAATTTTAGAGGAGAAGGCTGAAACCAATGTTATGAATATGACAAAAGATGAAGAGTGAAGGGATTTGGCTTTACCACATAGAAGCCATGGATAGGAGTCCTATGGATGCTACAGTTGGTTGAACCCAATATTTCATGCTTTCTGCCTGCTGTTGTTTTTCACTCCCACCCCTGCCTGGCATATGTCAACCAGCCCAACATGCTCACTGCTAGCAAAGTTTATTACTGTCAACATTCATGTGAACAGAATAGCGAGATGACTGAAGAGAATATAGGGATTTTTGCTGTACAGGGCAACAACCGAAAGGAGGCATATAGGGAAGTTTGCTGTACAGGCAACATAAGAGTTTGAATGATGTACGGAGATACTCAGTCCTTGGAACCTTTTCCTATAGTCTCAGAATGTATACCACTCCTCTCAGCTCAGTAAGATACTAAATACAGTATCCTGAGATAATGTAGATGGAATAGCTGACATAAATGTTCAGGTGTAAATTCTGGTGTACATTGCGACTATCAGTTTGATGAATCCAAGGTGTGAGAGCAATATTAATGACTCTTCATGCAGGTTACTTGTGTCACATTATGAAAAATAAAATTAACATGTTATTCAGGCAACCAGAAGTCTGTTTGTTTTCCATATGCATTGAGTTCAGTTAAGCACCTTGCATTATTCGTGCAGTGAGAAGTCTGGCCATGGCATCCTAGAGTTTTCCACAGACAAGGCAGGCCAGGATGTCACACCGCTGAACTTGGAATTTGGTGAGGACGACAAACTGCAGCACAAATCAAGCAGTGGCGCTCTGAATTCCATTGCAGGTATATTTTGCACTACACAGCTCATCATGTGGCATGTGCTCACCCTACTTATGGAAACGAAACTCTATTGCATTGATGTATCTTTATTGTTTGCTTCACTAAACACCTTCACATTAAAGCACTTAGCCATGCATACACTGGGAGGTAGTTGTATAAACTCAAAATGTAAATGAACAGATAGCATTGGCTGTTTCTACCACATGACTCTGCTTTGTGAGATTTGACATCCTCACAGCAGTTAGTACTGGAAGAATTTCTGCACACGTGATGCAGTGTAGTACAGCATGGGATACCAACATTTCAGAGGAACATTCTGTCTTTATTTTGAGAAAGGGCATGAGACTTATTGGAAAAGTAACAGAAGTAGGTTAAAAATAGAGAAGTTTCACAAATACAGAAATGGCCAGTCACAACCTGAGTAGATGAAAGGAGTACAGATAAACCAGTAGTTAGAATACATACTGAGAAGAGCAATGCTTCACAGCATCACATCGAAGAAGGCTGTAAACTGAACATTTTATGGTGCTTAATAACAGTAACAACTGACAGTTTTAAATTTTTTGATCATATCTGCTCCCATTTTATGCAGACCATAAATTGCACCACGTTCTGTTAAATGCACTTACATATTTTTGACTTAGTGTGCCTCCCAATAAGTATATGTACACACACACACACACACACACACACAAATATATGTTTAATTGTGGAGCATAAAAGTGTTCTATGTTGTCTTTGCAGTATTTTCAGCCAGGAAGTTTTATGACGATGTGGGTAAATTTTGTGTGTTTCAAGTGGTCTCTTTTTACTGTTGTAACATTGTTAGACTGTAACATCAGTATGCCCTGCACCTGCAGTGAACTGTAGTGGTGTATGAAGTAAAGCATCTGCTAAAATTTGTGTCTGTTTATAGTGATTTTAGTGTAGGGCCTGAGAGAACATTTTGATTTGACATGCAGTTAATTAATTTCACTGAGATAACTGAACTAGAGTTAGACACCCTAGCATTCTGAAATGATTTTTGCCCTGAAACAAACTTAGTTGTTCAAGAAATATGGGTAGTTGTGCTAATGAGTGCAAATATTACCTGTATTTCAGTTTAGTTATATCATTTAAACAGCATTTAACCACAAGCAGTAGGTATACAGTTATCTTGTAATGCTATGTAAGTGTGTTAATTTTAGAGCTAATTCACAAATGCTTCCATTTCTCTCACCTTAACAGTTCAGTAAAGTTTAAATCATGTAGTGTGCAACATGTTTAGAGTGGGGTTTTGAAATCTTAGGAATCAGGAAGTGGTAGTCAATATAAGGACTATGCTGCAAGTTGGAGTGCCCAGGAAACATTCAATTCTTGGCAGGGACGAGAGACTTTCTTTTCTCCAGAACATCTTGACTGGGAAACTGACATTTGTAAGAGATACATATTATTGTCTCACTTCAGGATTGATATTACAAACTCAGACTTCGTAGTTGTCAGACCAAAACTCTTAATTGCCTTGACAACCACATTTTATTGGTTGTGTTAACATTTTTCTCATGCTGGAATAAGATTGGCCACCAGTGTTTTAGAGCTGTAGTGTGGTTCCTTGACACTACAGAATTTTCTCTGCTGAGCTATGGCTTAGGTTGGGTTTCAGGATAGGCAGGGTAGAGGAATTAAGATATTGCAACTTTTTGGCGGAGTTGACACCATCAGGATGAGTGAAACTGTGGGTTACTTGGGGATCCTCATGTAGACATGGCAGTGGACAACATGCAAGAGGTGATAGTGTGGTTGGTCAGGGAGTGAAGCATGATGCTAACCAATAAGGAAAGCTCCTGTCTGTACTGAAGAGGTGTGCTGGAAAAAGCTTTTTTGGGATCGTGGAGGTAATGACATGAACAGGAGGGAAGGATCTGAGGCAGGTGGAGGAAGTGAAAGGAGGTGACTGGGTGTTCTTTCAGAATTTGGTAGTCATAAAAATGGGGGGGAAAGATTTTTTGGGGTGGGGGAGGGGTGTGATTGAGGATATATATCTGGCCTTTACAAGATATTGAGCTGTTCACAGGGTGTAGACAAGTGTGGGGGCAAAAGGTTGGGGCAGGCTCTACATAGTCAATATCCATTATCCTGGTTCCAGTTGTGTGACTGTTCACATATCCCCATGGCTTTTTTAATGATTGTGGATTGTAGGACTGGGTAAGATTTACATGTCTGTGTTCATAAAGGGACCATGCAGTCTTACCTGTTTATTGCCACAGGTACTGGATCTCAACACAAACAGTTGTGTATGACATTTGTTTTCTTCGTTTATTCATGTTCTGCACCACAGATGGACACAGCTGCTTGTTCTTGTGTGACTGGATTATGACACCCCCTCCCCCACCCCATTACCTAGAAATTAATTCGCTTGACAACACAAAGATATTTGTTGAACTGTAGTATTATTGGATTACCTAGGGTCATGACTAGTGCTGCCCCTGGTGGCATGTGAGTAGTTTGTTTTTAGGCTATTAGTCAGTAGGCTCTTTATATGTATGTCACTGCTTGGAATTGTAGTTGTATGTAAAATGCTTAGAGGTTGTGTGCTGATGTACGAGACTATTGGGTTTTGATAACAGTGCTATTAGTTATGCATTCATTTTTTGTATCAGTGTACATGATGCAGTAATTTTAACCTCATTGTTGCATGGCGAATTGTATATTTTCTATTGTAGTTAAAAATGGAATGCGCACAGTGGTAGTTTAAGTGGCAGTGCTATCCTTGCATTATTTGCCCAGCAACAGCTTGTGATTTTTGGATATCTCCACACGAATTGAGACTTCTTTTGGTAATTGCTACCATAAAACCAACAGTATGCACGTACAAAACATATACAATGATACAATATCCTCTTGCACCCGTTTCTGGCAACCGACCACCATCTTCAGGGAGCCACACTAATATTCAAAACATGATAAAATCTGGTATATTTGTAGTGACAAAATACTTTATACCATTGTAATATTGCAATTTTATTAAAGTGTAAAATACAGTGATACCACTATGATATAATGTATTTTATCACTACAAATGATATCGTATTTTTCAAGTTTGTGGGCCACTGAAGTTTGCAGTTGGTTGCCAAAAGAGGTAGAGGAGGATATTGTATCTCTGTATGGTTTGTATGTGCAAATTGTTTTATGATAAGATTGCATCCCATTGCACAAAATGAATGACACACTTGTTTCAGTACTTTAAACCTCTAGTTGTAATAGACATTCTGTATACTTCTGTTGAATAGACATCAACCAGTCATATTTGTAGTATAATGTGACTTTCTGGCGTTTATATGAATGTTTTATTTTCCCATTCAGCATCAGTTTCTTCTTAAATTTCATTTTCAGTTTTAAAAAAATTCAGTATAACAGTTGCACTTGCGTACTTTGATTTTGTGAAGAAAAGTAGCTCTGGTTGTAAATGAAAATATTGAACTAGCTATTTAAAGCATATTAATCAATTTTACATTGTGGACAGTGGTAAAGTTTTGAACTTAGCTTAAAAATACTGACTTGTGGGGAATGCTGTTAATAAGTTATGGTATGCACCATGATCTTGAAATACTGAGATTCTGAATATTTTTGTCAGTCTGTAACTCAGAACTGTGGTCTTCATGGAAAGATTAAGGTACACATGATGCAACTGTGAGAAATTTATTTGCTCACTTATTAATAAGGCAACTTTTATGATAGAATTCCATCGTGTGTATGTTATTATAACTGAGTGTACATTTACCATCAGTACAAGTATTTAGTTGTTTTTTATTCATATAAATTGCATGGCTACATGTTTCAACCAAAAGTTGGTCATCTTCATTCCTGTACATGACAAAAATAAAATCACAATTGCATATTCATTTTATGGTCAGACTGAGATGTCAATTGTAATTTTATTTTCATGTCACGTACTGGACTGTAGGTGACCAACGTTAGGTCAGAACATGTAGCCATGTAATTTATATTATTAAAAACTGATAAATAGCTGTGTTGATGGTAATTGTATTCTGAATTATACATTAATAAGGCATAAGTTAACAAGGAAGATATATAGAGTTTCAGATTTATGCATGGACTTGAATGGAGTCTGGTGATGACATCATATGAATACCTTGCATGTTGCACAGTTCTGCAGGTGGGGTTCCATCTGAGAGTGTTCTGGGTTTCTAACTGATCATCACATAAAAGTCACTGACATCACTCTGTCTATGGATTACTGCCACATTTGCTTTGTGTATTTTATTTACACTCTTCAGACATGAATTTTGGATTTGTTTTTATTACAGCTGTAAAAATGTGTATCCTGCCATCTGTTTTGTAGGAACTGCGATACATACACCAAGAACTAAGGAAATTAATTTGAAAGGGATTAATTTAGTGTTTTGTAAAGCAGTGCCATAGCTCAGGTGGTTAATTGCCATCTTCTCAAAACAGATGCCCAGGTTCAATCCCAGGGTAGTGCATATGGAATTTGTGGGAGACAAAATAACACTGGAGGTTTTTCTCCTCCTAGTTTTCCCTGCCAATTGTTGTTCCACCAGTGTGTCATCAGTGGCTAGTACAAATGGACATACTGCTATAATTAGTGTTTCATAGCTGCCTTCATGCTGGCAGATGCTCTCTTTCAAACTGGAACCCTGCCCTTGTGGAAACAGTGACTGAGTATGCATTGGGTATACAGGCATGTTCTCCCAGCTGAAACGGAGCCTCACTGATCTCCGTGGTTTGCACAAGTCAGCATCAGCAGCTACCATGACCCAGAGACACCACCAACACGACTGCAAGGCGGGTAGGTGGTGCTTGTACTCACCGTGCACTGCAAGATGGCAGCACTGCCCCTGTCATGTTGTATAATATTTTCCATTTCTTATTTAAATATTCCATAATATATTGCTGTTGGGAATGCAGAGAAATTTAGTAATATTAAAACATATGTGAACGTGCACTCAATTATGTCCCCAATTTTGTGTTCTTTGTTTTAATATCCATGAAATATTTTGAAAATCGTCCGTACATATTGCTAACTTCATGTAAAACATGTTCCTTATTACAATATGTGCAGTCATTCTGAAGTGTTTTCAGTTTGGTGAAGGACCATGTTGCTTGTCTTCTTTTCATTGTTGTAAACCACCAAAAATTCAAGTGGAAATACAGGTTAAGTTCCTGAAAAACATCTAATATACAGATTGCATTTAATTTTTATCACATTTAAGAGCAGCATATAAATGAACTGTAGTTCATTAATGTCAGTACAAAATGAACAGAAAATGTTTCAAGTTTCAGATTTTCTTGATGATTACTATGGTTATCTGCAGTTATGACACCATGTAGCTTGGTAGATGGATGCCAGGATTTTGGAAGAATAATGCTGCCAACGTATTTTACTGTGAATATGCAGGCATGCAATATTGGGTATGCATATACTAGATTTAAAGTGCAGTAACCAGAAGACCACAATATTAACACAATAAGTTTCAGTTTCATTGTTGTCATCTTTTCTCTTCTCTGTCACAGGGCACTCTTACATCAGGTGAGTGCATTCAGTAAAATGGTTAGAAGTCACTCATTGTGTTCAGATGTCTAATGTGTGCTGCCACCTTGCATTGCTCATGCTGTAGACCTATACAGTGTAGAGTAGTTTTTGAGTGCACTACTGCAGCATGGTGCAAGTCTGATCATCAGTGACATGTTGGTTGCAGTGAGTTTATGTGAACAAGTATTTTCATTTTTAAGCTTTAGGTTTCTGTGACTGTGCATCGTGAGCAAATTGTGAAGTGAGAGAGAAAACCAATGAGATGCAACAGTTAGATGTTTATTTTTAACAATTTCTCAACATGTTTTGGGCATCATTATGCCCATCTTCAGGAGAACAAGACGTATGTTACTGCATGTGGTGTGCTGTGCTGTAACAAGCGGGGAAAGTTAGATATTAGCTTTAATGTCTTCTTTGTGTGGTATTGCGTA
>Ga0123352_10011549_pt1 | contig 13924 bp, 7 predicted proteins | sample TergutLab28metaG_FD_89700 | JGI IMG/M metagenome (GOLD analysis project Ga0123352, IMG submission 89700) | Labiotermes labralis P1 segment gut microbial communities from Petit-Saut dam, French Guiana - Lab288 P1 | ecosystem: Host-associated > Arthropoda: Insects > Digestive system > Gut ...
AGAGGGGTAGGTAATTATAAAATTTTGGGAAGGTTTCAAAAAATGGAAAAGGGGAAAAAAATTAATATTTAAAATATTGGGGGGGGGGGGGACTGAAAAGTTCAGCACACAATAGATTTTCGGGTCTAAATTTCGTTCCGAAATTGGAAACGGTATCAAATACTGTAACGGCGTAAAAATAATGTTGGAAAGTATACAATTTGTTGTGTTGTGTTTGACACAATTCAGTGTGTTTCTTCTAAATTAGATATAACGTGAAAATCCCGTATGAAATTTTGACACAAAGAGTTCTGACCTCGATCCTAGTCGCTGTCACCAAAATAACCGATCATAAAATTCTTACACTTAAATTTCGAGATGGGTATGAGGTTATAGAACGGATAAATAATGACGCTTTCCTATAGATACAAGGAATGAGAATTTTGGGGTTTCTGCCCAGTCAGTTCTGCAGTAGACTAGAACAATTTATTTTTACATTGCATGTCGCAGTGATGGGCGCCAATCAGTTGTCTGCCGGGCGGGCGGCTGAAGTAGCAGCCACATGCAACATCGATCCAACCCTGAGTTAATGAGCCAGCACTGAGAGAAAAAGAGTGAAGTAAAGAAAGGGTAGGTTGGCAGCACCAGTCATGAAGGGGTAGAAGAACAAGGAGGGTGTTTAAAAGATGGGGTGAACCATAGCTACCCTTGCCTGGACTTCTCGAGACGAGGAACGAAGACAGAATAACGTACGTGGGCTGTAGTAAGAGCGAAAGAGCAGACATGCAAAAAGCTAAGCAAAAGAGCGAGAGGGGCAAAAAAAAAGAGGGGGATGGAAGGAAAGAAAACTCGTAGGGGATGAAAATGAAAGTAGAAAGGAGGGGAAAGAATATTCATGTTCATTATACCTTGTTTCCTATGAATTCGAAGTTCTGGAATTGAAAGTGAAGGCGATGCGATATTTCGAATTTAGTAATAAAGGTCACTGGCCTGCAGCACTTCAGCTGCCGTTTGCTGCCCGGCAAGAAAGGTTTGTTTAAATTTTATAATGTTTTCGTGGTGAATTTGTGTCCCTATGGCCTTAGTGTTTAAATACTGCTGATGCAATATTGACATAGAAATTCCCAATGATGTGGGGATAATAACACTATATACACAGGATGACTTAGGAGGACACTTGTCAGACTCCGCGGATTAATTACCCAGTGATTTTGAATAAGAACAGAATCCTATTAACATGAGTTCGCTTGGGAAGTTTAATGAGTCGTGGTAGTCATAAAGCAAGATGAAGCGTTACCAGGAATAAGAGTTTTAACGAAAAATTTCACAATAAAGTAAAATAAAAGTTGTTTAATATTACTAGTAATTAAACAAATATACACTTTTGGGAAATAACCCATAAATTCGTACAATTTACGTCTTTATATTTTGCATCTGTAAACGCGTAATTTGCTCTATGATAGAGACAAACTCCCGAATTAGCACCGTCCACCCCTACACCGCCCCCGTATAGCGCCACACTCGCTTAGGGGAAATAAAATTATGTGTACAGAAATTTCGATTTAACAACTCCCCAGCAAATCGTCGCAAATTTCGCTGAAGCAGCGGTGGCTTTATATGGGGGTTTGTTTGTGTATGCAACATTTGTATCTTTGTTCACTTCTTTGCAATTAATTGACACTGTTTAATAATTGGCCAAGAAGAACTGAAAGAGTTAGGAGGTAAATTGTAGATTTTAGTTATTTCCCCCTCCCCCCAAATATATTTATCGGTTTAGTCGCTAAAACTGTATAAACCCACACCCTGATAAGAAAATCTTTACTGTATTATTTGATTTTGAAATGACGAAACAACTGGACAAAGTAGCATCTGTCACTTAAATACACTTCCAATACATTTTAAACTCGTGGCTCCGTGCATCGTAATTCAGTGTTAAACACAACGTTAACATTTAACTTCCAATACATTGTTGTGAAACGCTTTAGAAATAAGCCCCATTGATTTGTGCATTTTGTACTAATAATATAACACCATGTGCCTGCCCCAGTAGCCGCGCTGTCTAAGGCGTAGGTCTGCGGCCTCTCGCTTGCTGAGATCGTGGGTTCGAATCCCACCGGGGGCATGGATGTTTGTCTGTTGTGAGTGTTGTGTGCTGTCAGGTACCTCAAGAATGAGAAGGCCATGACCCTCGTCAGGCCGCAACGCCACGGGGATATATATATATATATATATATATATATATATATAACACCATGAATTGGCAGCAGTTGCTTTCGATATATCGGTACTATCTAACAGCATTAATAACATTACGCCACAAGAGATCGTAATCAAAATATCGGCCTACTTCTTTAAATGTTCAGGTTTCTGACCGCCAGTTACACTTTGGGTAAGTCTGTGTGTGTTAACTAGCTAATATTGCTATTTAGTGCCAGTTTGTTCTGGTTGTGCCTTCTGGGCTGAACTCAATAACAGCGTAACAATTACCTTCTAGCTATAGTCACTCTGAGCCTGAAAGCAAGAGGTATGATTACTGTGCACACGCGAATTTTTTTCTCGGAACATAGTTGGCGGACGTTTGGTAAGCTCTGATTTTTGTGGAGACCGAGTGATTGAGAGAAGAATTATGTAAATGAACAGCTGACAAGCTAATCTAAACGTAAAATAGCTAATTAAATAAGTGTAACGAGCTAAATTAACAACTCAGCTCGACCAAACAAGTGATTAACAAGCAGATGGACTTACTAAACGGAATGGATGATTAATTAGCTGATCGTGTTATTAACTGCCATAAATCTAAACAGTGCATAACTAATAAATATATCCACTGGCCACTCAGTTTTTATCCAAATAAGAATCCAGCTTCTTCAATAAACCACGTAATTAATTAATTTATACTTATAACGTATTTGACTAATTAACCAACCAACTATAATATTGATTCGCCTACTAAAACGTTTACTTAAAAATTAATTCATGTAATTGACCTTGTAACTTAGTGGCAATTAGCTGACAAAATGAAGAATGAATTAAAAGATTACTGCTTTAAATATACAGAGACTTGCAAGTGACAGTTCTCTAGGTAGAGAGAAATTCTACTCGCCAAACAATCCGCGCCCAAACAGGCAGTTTTAATTTCTTGAAATCAGCCTATTTAGTCTCACATAAAAGGTCTGATAAAATAATAACCTTAATATTATACAATTTATATACAAGATATCACAAAATAGGCGAGAATTTGCAAGACCCGTATAAGAATAAGAGAAATCAATAAAACATCATATCATACAGGCTGTTTCAGGAAGAATTTTCCATACTTTGGGAGAACGTTCCTTAGCTTAAATTACGTAAATCGATGTAAATAACCATAAATATATCCGAAGATAATTGAAAGATGAGTTCTACATAAAGTAAACCGGAATATATTTGTTGATTATCAAATACATATTAAAATGAGGAAGAACTGGAATTCCTGCATTGTTACCAACTCAGTGACATCAAGACATCAATTCAGGAAGAAAAACTCGCAGTACTTTCATAAAAATTGTCCTCACGATTCCAAGTACTTTACATAACACACTCACTTCCAGTTGTTTTGGTTTGGCTATCGGCTGAAGGACGGACCTGCGCAGTGGACAGATAAAATGTTATGTTAAACAGGTACAGGGAGTCGAACAGCAAGAAGAACACATTTTTTGCGCTTTATCTCCGTATACTTTCAAATTCGAATATTGTTATATTTTGTCCAAGAAATTTAACCTAAGGAAAGTTCCTTCGAAGTATGGAAGATTCCTCCTGAAACACTCGGCATATAATATAATAATTTATGAAATATATTACTTACAACTTCGAGTTTACTGTTCAATATCTGCGGGGTAATAAAAACAGAGATAGTGGATGAGATTATTAAATAACAAATTGAAAGGTTTGATCTTACAAACGGCAGGCCGGGAAAATTAGTGTATTCTGTAGCACTGTTAATGTGTAACAAGGGACCAGCACCTGAATATACAGTACAACCCAAAAACCAACCGGTAGTAGAAACAGAAAGAAGTACTTGAGTTTGCACCATCTACACATTCCTGTTCCTCTTGTTAGCAGCACTTAAGACTCAACAAAATGAATAATTAAACATTCTTTATGGATAACAAATATATTATCATTTCTCTCTCATCTACATATCGTGAAAAATGTGTTCATCACCTCGGAGTTCATAAAGGTAAAGGTAAAGCAGTCCCAATACAGGCCTGGACAGGCCCAGAGGGTTCCAGGAAGTTAAGGTTCCCAGATTTTGTGACAACGGCACAGGATGTTGGTAGGTTGTCAGCCTTACACACTGGCCTCCTTTACCCCCAGGAAATACTCCTGGTACTCATTTCTGTTAGAGGCTGAGTCGACCCCAGGGCCATAATGCGATATATTATGTCAATGAAGAATCTACTGACACCAGCTGGGATCGAGCCAGCGACCTTCCGATTTGTAGCACAGCACCTTAACCACTGTGCTACCGCGGTCCCCCACCCCGGAGTTCATAACCTTTAAAAGTGAATGGCCAACATTTGTATAAAATTTATTTTGTGTCGTGGGATTACTGAAGGAAATAATAACAGGAATGCAATATTTTTTAAGTTGCGTAGAACTTTATGAATACCTAATCCTATGTTAGAAATTCCTACGTAAGGAATATTAATATTAATTTTAATTTAAGTTCAATGCCTTAAAACTCTGATAATAATTATACTTGTTCACGACATATGTGAATGAAATGAAAATCTTTCTGAGATCTGCGTTCTTCTGAGATTTTACGCAGCTTAGAACGGTCGTATTACTGTAGGCTGCGTAAAATTCTAGAAGAGAAAAGTTCTTATCTGCGTCGCGGCATAACCTGAAATCACGTAAAAAGAGGTTTGTTATCCATTTAGTATGTATTTAGATGGTTTGATTTTGATTAAGCTTTTTCATTTTTATGGCATACCAAGGCTGAATATCGACACAGAATCTCACCCCATGATGGCACACACAGAACTCAATATACAATTGTGTTAACGCGTTACGGTCTATTGCAGCTGCACTGTCCATATCAAGTGACGGATAGACAGATGAAAAACGGTTCGACACTGAACTTGCGTATTTTGAATCCTAGCTGTAGCTACAGGTACAGTACAAATCGCACGATGGTGATAAACACTTGCGCTACAGTTGAGGGGTGAAGTCAATCCCCTCTCGACGCCTGCGTTTCCCCTAACAGACTCTCTCTCTAGTCACAACTTTCAAGCGGTGTTGGTTCGAGCTCCGTCAAAGTAGCGACGACTTATCTTTCACTCTCAGAACACAGGGGTGACCACGTCAACACTGGAGACTCTCATATGACCCTAGGACAGTAGATTTTAACGCGATTTAACAACGTATTTTCTTCTGCTACCGCTGGTTGTGAATAGCGTCAAATATGTGGAAATGTTATGTTGAGTAAAGAATTAATTCTTCTTTGCAATTATTAGAGTAAAACCAGCGGAGACGTAATAATTCAAGGCGGAGAAATGTATGTCAATAAGGAGCTCCTTCCTTTAGGAACGCAAACGCGTAAAATTATAAGCATGATTTCGGTCCCAAGGTTGTGACACAGTGACAGCTATCATAATTGCTTGCAACAAATTAGCTACATGTTACTTTGCCCAACAAGTCAACGGACGAATATGAGAAGAAGAAGACCAGAAAAATGGGAATGTCAGAAAAAGAGGTGAAAGGAGAGAACGAGGAAGGAATCTGACAGATAATAAAGCAGAAACAATAGATAATGTGTAGATGGAAATGAAAATTATAAAGATATGAGAAAAAGAAAAGTGTATGAGGAAAAAGGAGAACACAAAGGCAATGTATGTGTAACGTACGTAACACTAAGCTGCGCGTTCGCCTAACCTTTATTACAGCGGAAAAACAATAAATATTAAATATTATGAACGCGTGTTTGTATTCTTGCCCTAATTAATCAGCAAGAAAATTGCATGCGCATTATTATTTTGCATTCTCTGGCCCGTTTGGGTTTGCAATATTTTTCCACATCATCTCACAAAAAGCACGATTTTCGGAAAACAATTTATTGAACATCAAAAGTTTGTTTTAGTTTATTATACAGAATTTGTCCGAAAAAGTTGTCATTATATGAAAAATTCTGCGAGATATTTTCATATACGTAGATAGGTATCCATGTGAAGTACTCTTTTATTCTTGTCGGATTTTAACGGAACTGTTATTTTATCGAGAGATTTTAGAAAAACCCTCACGTATAAAATGTGACAATTCGTCCAGTGGGAGACGAGTTGTTCTTTTCAGACCGACAGAAACACACAGCCATGGCGAGGCGAAGAGTTGCTTTTCGCGGTTTTGTGAAGGATCCTAAAAACAGTTACATTTGTATATACAAGATTAAGCAACACGTGATTTCACACACGAAGACAAATGTTTAAAGAGGGTATAAAAAACAAAGAATGTCAAATAGCATACTGCATTATAGTCTGGGTGGGAATTTCACAGGGCTCTCACATAATGAGTTATGAAGGACATGACCTTGCAGATTACAAGTAAATCGACTGTTGAAGCTCAGATATTGTAAAGTGAAATGGCATCATACAGTGCGGGCTGTGGTCCTAGGGTCGACTCAGCTTCTAAAATAAATAAGTACTAGGAATATATCATAGAGGGCTAAAGGCGGTTGGTGGGCAGATCTATTACCGTCTTCACGTGCCGATTGACTAGAAGTTACGACAGCCTCAATCTCTGATGTCTTACAGGTCTGTCTAGACCTGTAATGGGAAACAGATCACACTAACAACTAAGACTTCAACACATTACTGACTCTATTTATTAACACGTAAAAATATTCAGATGTCTGGAGCATAATCAAAAGCCTCTCAAAACAAACACATTTTAGTGTTTCAACTTTTGCTTTAAAATATAGCCTGTTAGTCATGTTATATTTAATAAATGTCATTTTAAATATCTATTAGTGAAAACGGTCATAATTGTTGGAGTTTAAGTATTTAATGGTGAAAGGAACTTTCATACGCATGTGCCAAATGATAAACCCTTTAAATACTGACATAAACCGTGATAGTATTTAAAAGTTTATTTCTTACCGCGCAGTTAAAAAACCCAATCAGTTAATGCTGTATAAGATAATAATCGCAATTTGTTCTCAGATCCATAAGAATCACGTAAATACACTGTACGGACAGAAGGCAGAATTTTTCAGTGTTAACATATGTTCGTGTATAAAGCAACCACTGGACTTTAAAGTGATAAGAGAAAATTATCCAGGATAGCATGTTCGTGACGTAAGATACTGTTGTGAAAATACGTTTGTCCATCAATAAATATCTCAATTCCCTAGAGCCAATTATTTGTTGTAAATAATAATAGCAAAAACACAGTGCATTCCATGAAGGCATGTTAGAGAATGGAGGTGTAGCTCCAGTCATGTTTACCTTGGCCTTAGATAGAAATGAGTGGACGTTTTCAAGTACTGGTCGCTTTAGTTTCGAGAAAAGCAACCGTAGTGTCCATTTCAGTGAAGGCGGGTGATTCGGATTACCAAAGTAAGTCCGGGCGCTTTCGAGATGAAAAAAATTATTTTTATTAACGGGAATTGATTCTCGGTACCTCCACTGCGCACTATACTGACTGAGCTACATGTATGGAAATAACAAATACAAGCCTTTGTCTGCTTGCGACTGCGTTAGATTTCACAGCCCCTATTGTGAATGCATATGAAGCACTTTGTAAACCAGTCGAATATTTTCATTTGAAATTTACACGCCACAGTAAACTGTTTATGATTTTGTCACAATTTTCAGAATATTTTATAATTACCACTTTAATTTCCGCTGCAGTAGTATGATTTTTCTCATTGCCACCATTAAGGGAGGAACTTAGGCTGGTGGTGTTTGAGAATAGGGTGCTGAGGAGAATATTTGGGCCTAAAAGGTACTAGGTTACAGGGAATGGAGAAAATACATAATGACGAGCTTAGGGATTTTTGTTCCTCACCCATTATTGTTCGGGTGATCAAATCGAGAGGAATGAGATGGACGGAGCACGTAGCATGTTTGGGGGAGAGGAGAGGCGTATACACGGTTTTGGTGGGGAAATCTCAGAGAAAGAGACAACTTGGAAGGCTCATGCTTTAATGGGAGGATAATATTAAGATGGATTTTCAGGAAGTGGGATTTTGGGGTATGGACTGGACCGAGCAGTCTCAGGATAGGGACAGGTGGCGGGCTCTAGTAAATGCGGTAATGAACCTTCGAGTTCCATAAAATGCGGGGAATTTCTTGACTAGCTGAGAACCGGTTAGTTTATCAAGAAAGACTCTGCTTCCTAGAGTGAATTAAGTAAGCAAGCAAGCAAAGCAAGCAAGCAAGTAAGTAAGTAAGTAAGTAAGTAAGTAAGTAAGTAAGTAAGTAAGTAAGTAAGTAAGTAAGTAAGTAAGTAAGTAAGAACTAAGTAATTATGTAAGTAAGTAATTAGGTAAGTAAGTAAGTAACACCGTAAGTATAAAACTTTTCGCAGGAAAATCGCATGGGAACTCAGCTGGTCGTAAATATGTAAGGTATTAAACCCACGAATACCTCTATTTTATTTTTATCCACTTTCGTTCCAGATTTTTAGTTACAGTGTGCCCTTGTTTCCCAAATATGCTACCTTTGTTTTGCACGGTACTCGTACATGTGGTGCTGAAGGGACTACAGACCACTATGTCACACTCTGTTGGTGCATTTTTAATGCGAACTTACAGAAAACTTTGTGCTGGTCGTACAGAATTTGTGTTATAAACCATCGATTTGTGGAGATCGTTTACTCTGAACAAAGCTTTTAATTATAAAAAGTTCCAGCATGTGACCACACGCACTAACCATGCGTGTATCAGGATATTACGACTTCCCTCGTGTCGCAGAATAATGTGGGCAGAAATGTTGTGGAATTTGCTGCAAAGGAGTGTTGCAGAGTGCGGGGTGGTGTCCGGGGACCTCGACTGAAATCATCAAACGGGTGATTAAAATAGAAGTTAAGAACGAAAGAGGGAAAAGCTAGAGGGAGAGGAGGTAAGATTGCGAAGACCCTCAGGCTGTTGAAGGGTTGGGGTGGTAAAGTGAGAAGGGGATTTTTACGAAAGTTGCCGTTGATTCTAAAGAAATATATGAGAAATATATCTTGGTTGTAGGGAAAAAACTGGGTAAGCTCTTACTGGATTCAATAAGCATTGTGCAAGAGAAGCAGCAGCTCCAGTGATATGCAATTCCGTCGGCGCAGAGCAACTTGGTGTACTGGAAGTCTCGACTTACCTCGATCTTCATCCACGTGATTCTGATGTAAAACTATACCAAATAGACTCTGATACAAAACGGCATTTCCCTATTTGGGAGCTACGAATGAAGTCTACAACATGGGCAGTGACGAAAATGGGTAGTCCTATATCTTGGCTTTTGGGTGTAGATTAAATTCTTTAAGTTAAAGGAATATTACTAATTTTGAAATTCTGAAAAAAACCACTGAAAGACCGTTGTAAAAATTACCACCGATTTCGAAATAATTTTTGAATGTAATTTATTTGTGACTTTTATATTATCGAGCATAGAGATGGATCTTTCAGCCTGTCAACTAGTGTCATCATCTGCATGTCCCGACTGTCGGCAAAGACAGGATACTGCATTACAACCCTTTTAACAGACTTCTAACCAACTGGTACTGGAGGTTTTCACTCCGGAGAGAAGTCAGATGATAAATGAAGTCAATCGTTCACCTCCATTTATTTCTGAGGTCAAGAATATTTAGATACATTCCTCGAATCCCACATACTCCTTCAATATACAATTTTAATATCCCGGGGTTAGTGGTTAAGTTCACTCCACGCTGCAATTACGTTCTTCTTGTAACGTTAGGCATCAGACAGGACGGCAGCACGTTCTTCCGAAACAGCGGACATGGCGGTAGTTATTTACCAGTCGACATCTTTTAACATTTTTAATACCTGTTCAGCTAAGGAATACTGAGACTTCCTGATAACTAACTTTTTATTAACTCCTTGAACCATGACGTAATTTGGTGGACTTTGAATTAAAGGGGTCAGTTGTGATATTTTTAATACTGGAGGGAACGGTGTCTGCAAGTAGTAAGGACTTGGAACTTGTGAACCATATCAGCATTTTAAAGTTTGAAATTCGTCCGAATTGTGTTCGAAGATCCAATTCTAATCGCACATTAAACACCGACGGTTTCTATATCAATGACCAACCGGTTAATGCTTTGTAGGAAACAAATGGCTCTTAACTAACTCCATGGATCAAGACCCTTCCTCGGAAGCTAATAGGTCTTCAGCTACTCAAGAAATTCCCCGCGTTTTATGGAACCCGAAGGTTCAATACCGCATTCACAAGTATACGCCACTTGTTCCTATCCTGAGCCAGATCAAATCCAGTCCATGACTCTCCATCCCCCTTGTCCAAGATCCATTTCAATATTATCCTCCCACCGACGCCTAGGCCTTTCAAGGGTTCTCCTTTCCTCAGGTTTTTACCAAAACTCTGTATGCACCTCTCCTGTCTCCTATACGTACCACATGCCCTACCCACACCATTCTTTTGATTCAGTTATCCAAATAATATTTGGTGAGGAGCAAATATTACAAACCTCTGTGTTATGTAGTCTTCTCCATTTCCCCTGCTACGTCGCCCCTCTTAGTTCCAATTACATTTCTCAGGACCATATTCTCTAACATCCTCAGCTGTCTCTCCTTCAACGTGACAGACCTAGCTTCACACCCATATGCAACAAAGACACTCTTCTTTTGTCGCTGGAATCATAGTAGATGTGTAACTACACTGTGTTATAATTCATACTTACAAATGTTACAGCAACTGGTAGAGCCACTGTGCTTCAGGGGGGCAACACACGAAATTGTCTGGGTTCGACTGTCCATCCCAGGACTGGGGAACCGAAATAAGCCACGGCTATAATTATCCTAAAGACATTAAATTTGTCCGAACAGTTTTAACAGGATTAGCCAGCCTTTACTCATTAAGGATGGACGAACCTGTCTTTAAATTATTAACACCAATTACAGCAACTTTAACTACATTTCTTGTGTTTGTTTCTGTAGAACAAAGGCAAACTCAAACTTTATAAAGCCGATAATTACTGTCACGAAGCGTAGTGACTGAAAAAGAGCCCCTTAAAATTAACGGCTAAAGTGACTAACTTCATGTCAAATAACATAAAATTCACTATGAGAAGGTCGTATATTTTTTGGCCTGGTTAACGAAACGAAATAGTAACTTCTTATATTATCCAAGTTCGGCTCCGTGTAAGCCGTTCCGCCAATTATGGATGAAGAACAAACTTCCGTCACTTCGTACAATTCTGTGTGAAGATCACGTCTAAGTAGCCGGCTGAATACAGCAGACTTCACTCAACTGAACTCTCCGTGAGAAACTAATATTTTCTCTATGCATAAAACTCCCGAATTTTATGAAACAGGAAGGTCCTTGGCCGTGTTTACAAAGGGCCGTTACTGGAACCTATCCTGGGTCAGACAGACTCAGCTAGCAGCGACCCTTCCTAACTGATACGTTTATTACAGCACTACCGTATTACACACAGCGCCAAATTCTCTCAAGTCCTGCAGCTTTTCAAAAACAATTCTTGCATGTAATTTGTTTCTCTGCTTTGCGTACTGAACGCCTGGCCCATCTTGTCATTCTAGGGCTTGTCCTAATCATGGCAAAGAACAAAAATATGGAGCTAACCGTTTTCCATGCTTTCTTTCATTCTTCCCTTACTTCTTAATTCTCATAGCCACGTATTTTCCTTAGCATCCTCAATTTCACTTAAACTAATGTTCAGTCTGTTAAATTTTTTTGTGTAATTTACCTACACTAAATTCTTTGCATTCTGTCTTATTTATTTACAATATATTTTCTTTCTACTTGTTTCGATACTTACGAGCATGCTCTGGCAATTCATTCAGTAACTCCAAAAGGTATGTCGTGTACAACATTTAATGTTTTCATCTTTGTTGTTTATTAAATGACATTCTGAAAGTTGTTGTAAGAAAGTAAGATGCTGAAGGAAAGTATAATTTAAATAAGGAATTTTCTATAGCATTCTGACGACGGTGTACGACATTTTAACTTGTGGATTTTTTGGATTTTGTTTCAAAAGTAAGCATTGAAATATGTTGGACTAATTTTCGGGGAAAGCATAAAGGACAGGGACATAAAAAACAGAACCTGACAACTCATAAATCCTCCCTTTCCCAGTGCTTAGAAGAACAGTTATTACTAAAAGCCTACAGACGACCAGGATCGCCAACATTAGGACTCCTGAACTTTTTATTTGGTGCGGGTAATTCGGCAAATCTTGGTCAGAATATGGAAAAGATGAAATTCAATACACAGGGTGAAGAACAAGAATAGGCATTATTTTACCTCTGAATTTTTCTGTAAATCAGGTGTAATGAAACGTATAGGCTAGTGATAAAAGCAAAAAGAATTATGAAATATGTCGTCCTCCTAATTGGCTGAAGACTCGCTACTTCCAATACATTTTACAAAATAAATTAGCAATGTAATAGGCTTCTATATAAATAAACATTTCACAATATTTCAAAATTGCTTCGGTATTTTATATCGGCTTTGCCAGAGAAATGGTTAAGAGCCGCTTCCCATATCAGATACCACCGCTGGCAATATCACATCGTTTTGCGCGCAAAATTTTACTCGCGAGCTGCGCGCTGAGTGACTCACGCATGCGCAGTGCTACGGTTTCGTGAGGCGAAATGTTTATAGCGTCCAGTTATGTATTTTTTGCTTTGATGTTTAGTGAAATCTGCGTAACCACATTTCGTAAAGTGTGAATGGAGTACGTTTTATTTATTAATTTGACGTTAATCCTTGTTTAATTACAGTGTAAATAATTATAGTGTAATGACAGTTGTTTTGGAAGAAGTAAGCCTTAGGACGGGAAGAGATCTGGTCCCCGATAATAGAATGTTACATTTCAATACATATGATGGGACAAGTTGAAATAGTCTAGAAGTTCAATGTAAGTAACTTTCTGTTATGGTATGAACAGATTTTGTCAACAATTCTACGTACATGCCCCTCCCTTAATCTGAGAGACCAAATTTTACACCCATTCACAACAATATCTTTATAAAAGTTATGTTAGCTATATGGCATTCCTCAATAAAACGACTCTTGCTCAATCATTCGATAACAGGCACACCCAATGTATCTCCTGTTTCATTCTGAACGGGTGGATGCTAACGTGGAGAATATGGTGAGTTCCCAATAATGCCAGCAGATGGCAGATGGGATTTAACTCGGCGTTTAAAGGGTTAAATCTCAAAAACCTGTGCAAAAGGGACAAGACATGGTTCAGGTGCCTATCCACCGACCTCACAACGTGCAGGTCCGGTTTCAAACGCGTGGCAGTCCACTGGAATTTGCGGTAGGCAAAAGGAACTGGGACAGGTACTTCGACGTTCCCCTTTAAGTTAACCATCCACCGATGTTCCACATTCATTCATATTACCGGCAGTATGGGAAAATAGCCCAATAGACATCTGCTCCACAGCGACATATTCTTACCACACGCACGAAGGTGAAGGAGTACGTGAATTTTCTTTACGATTCTATGGAGATAAGATATGAACCAGTGATTGTAGGTATACATTTGACGAAGCCGTCATTGTGAAAGATTGTGTAAAGTCGAATGTTAGGGTGATTGTCACTAATAAATTGGGAAAAAAATGTTGAAAGATTCTGTCCTGTCACAATCGATGCATGGGGATTTGAGTTACAAAACTCGCCACTCGATGGAGGTGATTGGTCAACCTAACTCCTTTGTCGTTCTACAAAGCTCCCCCCCCCCCCCCCCGGGAAAACCCGGC
>Ga0123352_10011551_pt1 | contig 13924 bp, 4 predicted proteins | sample TergutLab28metaG_FD_89700 | JGI IMG/M metagenome (GOLD analysis project Ga0123352, IMG submission 89700) | Labiotermes labralis P1 segment gut microbial communities from Petit-Saut dam, French Guiana - Lab288 P1 | ecosystem: Host-associated > Arthropoda: Insects > Digestive system > Gut ...
CATCGAACCAAGAACAATACGACCAATGTGGTAATTCAACAGAATAGTCGCAAGCTCCTGATGATGGATATATTAATGTCCGAAACATGTTGAGCACATAAGAAGTGAAATAAAATAGCAAGTTACATCAAGTTGGTCTTTTATTCTTCAACTATAATTTCGATACTTTGAAACTGCGTATTTTTATTTCATTCCCATATTTTTGTATAATCGGCGATGGACATATCTTCCGTATAAATCACTAGTAAATTTTTTTTTCAAAACATGTGTCAATATTTTATTTTTAAAATAAAATTTATATTCTAAAAAGCTCTATTTCATTCTTGCACCCTATAACTAAAACTTTAATATGAACAGATTTCGCGAGAACTCGGATTCCGTCGCCAGGGTTCCACAGATACTAAGATTTTTAAAACCACTGCATTAGCCTTTGAACGACCAGAGTCTGCATATGCAGCTGCATGTACAAAACACCCCAATAAATTCATATTGTATATTTAGGCAACAAAGAAATTTACTGTATTTTTAAGATACGTTGCAACATTTCTGTTCTTTGCCACATTATGCCGTTTATTTCACAATTTTAACCTTTTCCTGTTCAACTAAGACATTTTTTTATAAACCGTGGCTACAATTTAAAGAACCACCCTGGTGCTTTTAGGTTAAAGGACTGCTACGAAACAAAACAGCAGCGAATTTTCAGCGGGAGTGCCGGTGAGTTTCCCTAGTAAACATACACACCAATTCATTTTTATGAGTACAAATGTTTCTACTACATGTCCACCGTTTGATTAGTAGGGATTCGGGTTTTATATTCAAAGCGAGTCGTGTCGGTTTACCTCCGAACTTGTGGAATGCGCATCGTAACCTGTAATCCCTTTGGTACAGGACAAAAGCACGATTCGTAATTCCTCTGTACAACAGGTAAACAGAAAGAGAGACAGAAAATTATGTGCAGGCATTGTTGGCGGTATGCCGACATTTTGTCTGTCGTGTATCTGCGAGGGACAAGCAGAGCCCAAAGTGAGAATGCGAAGGGACGGCGAAGGCCCTATCAGAGAAAGGACAAACAATCAGTTTATTTCAAATGTTTGTATTCAAACTAAATTCGCTCCGTGTAATCGAGTCCTTCTGAAGTCTCTCAGCTAGTCAACGCATTTCTTATGTTTTAGGGAAACCAGTGGTTCATTATCGTTTCACAAGCCAAATATACTTACTTACTTACTTACTTACTCCATGGTGCAGAGTCCTTCTTGAGAAGCTAACTGGTTAGCAGCTAGTCAAGAAATTCCCCAGTCTTAATTTTCACAACAGATTTCAATGCGATCCACCTCAATATTACCATCCAATTTAGACCTGCAAATTTCAAGGAGTACTCTCTCGTGGTTTTTCGAGCATTTCTCTCATTAATACTGCATGAACCACCAATCCCATCAACCTTGATTTGTTTAGCCTAATACTTTCGGTAACGAATGTAAATTATGAATTAACTAAATTAATTGTACATCATGTTATTCGAGGAAATATTCACGTCCCAGACTGCCACTAATCGAAATAAGAAAACAAATAAATCCAGGCCGCCTTCCTAGAAAAGACTCGCCTACGCTTCTTCTATTTTAATATTTACATACTACACTCTATTATTTACTACTATTAATATACAATAAGATGGTCGTAAATGCATTTGGAACATGGTGCTGGAGAAGAATGTTATAAGTAAAATGGACAGAGAGAATAGCGAATTATGAAGAAGAAAGATTACTTTTAAAAATCTTAAAAAATTGACGCCAGTCATGGATAGGCCATACAATTAGGCATAACCAGTTTGCAGTACACCTCCCTGAAGGAAAAATATCCGGAAAAAAACCCGTAGGAAGACCTCGACTGCGATACTTAAAGCAAGTCGCCAGAAACGCATGAGCTGACAGTTATACAGCAATGAAAAGAATGGCTTATAACAATTCCAGATAGAAAGCTGCCAACCAATCAAAATAATGAAGGATAAGAAAATGAATGTATAATTAATACATTCCATAGCCCCATTTAAACTTCATACATACAATTTTTATGACTTCACAAGACTTTCATTCCCAATTCTTATAATAAAAACCAACGAGATGCACTATTTCTCAAATTTATTTGCTAAAGTACTCTACATGTTTCGGACAGGTCCACTGTCCATCATCAGGAGTATCTCAACACTGTACACACAGTAACAGGCATTTGTCGTGCAAGTTCTGTTGGCGTCTGCTTGCATCACGTTGGCTTTTATTATAAGAATATATCACGATGCAAGGTCCTCTCAATGTCAAATTTCATTCCTAAGGCAGAAAAGTTATTTTTACATAAGCTTATTTTAATACCATGTATTGGTAAAGGTTTGAGATGTCAAGCACCCCGTGCAGCTGTGAGTATTTTATCTTTTACTGTATTTCTATTGTCGTGGTCAGTGTGATGACGGCTACATATTGGCCGAAATATGTAGCTGGTTACACTTGATAGGTAAAAGTTTTGTTTGGACCGAGTATATTACACTTCTGGTCTTCCAACTGTCAATAGGCGTTGCAACTTTCATGTCAGACGGTTAGGGTTTACACAGTGCCACAAGCCCAAAACAAATAAGAAATGTCTTGACTTAGAATTTCGAATTGAAATTATTCTATTGGGCGCTGGGATTAGAAACTTATGGAATACAGGGTCTAGATAAATTTGTGTCAACATAAAAAACTAATTCAACAATATGCCAGACATAGGTTACTACAGGCCACGCGGAATACAACAATATCTACCACATCCCTTAACAGGACTCTTCCTGCATTATGGAGTGCTGATAAATTTAAATTCCGCGCTAATTTAATTAAACCAGTCCCTCGGTACGCTACATTATTCTGTACGTTTAATACTTAACAGAACTTATTATATGATGTAAGACGTACCAGCATTATAAAATACAGTAATTACATATTATATGTGGGTACTAAAGTGTTTAATTTGAATATAAATAACACAAAGCAAACTAATATTTCATGAGTATGGTACTGCATATACTTTTGGCTTTCGTTCACTAATTATCATTACTACTAACCAGTTCCCGCGCTCAGCTTCCGTTCGTTATGCGATAAAATGTAACCCGATCATCTACTAATTTTCAGTAAGGCATCTCTTTGTAGTTTTTTTTAATACTTAGAGGCTGTATATAACTTGACTGTCTAACGCAACTTTTATTGCATAAAATATATTTTTTAAGAGATAATTAAAACATCATGACAGCCGCATCCCAAAGCCATCTTGAGGCTGTGATATCTTCTTTTAGTAATGTAAAAGTGTCTTCAGTATGCTACAGACCTTCCGTTTATTTGTATGGTTCAAGCATTCATTTTTATATTTGGGATTTAAGTTCCTTGAGTGACGATGAATTTTTTGCGGCTCATGTTTACGAAGGCAGATACAGAAAAACATGGCCTTATATACAGCGTACGTTTGTACAGCGTACTTATACACAGCGTACTTATATACAGCCTACTTATAACTAAAAATAATGAAAACGTTTGAGGAAAAAAAACGCGTTCAAAACAAGTGATAACAGCAAATCTCAGCGGTCTTCTGAAGGAACACTTTGTAGCCAAAATGACAGTATTTGCGCAAGTTGTCATGAAACCTGTCGTCTTTTTTTGAGATCACGAAGTTCATTTTCGTGTTCTCATGAGCCCGCTACCAGCCTCGATCATAAGCCAGACGAATCCAATTCATACCCTCAACTCAAATTACATAATATCCACTTAAACATTACCGTTCCATCTAAGCCTGTGTTTCTGACATGGTCTCTGTCCTTTCGTTTTGTGACCATACTATTGTGAGCGTTCCTCTTTTCTGCCATGCGAAAATGCGTACTACATGCTCCGGCCAATTCATTATCGTCGATTTGATCGTCCTGATAATAGAAAAGCAATAGAACTTGGCTACCTAAATTTAATCAACTAAAAATAATTTGTGAATAATGTTTCAGGCCGGGCAATGTGCTGTGGTGACGCAACAAATCAGTGCGTTCAAATTCAGGAAGAGTAATGTGGTGATGCAGTACAATAAAGTATTTCAGTTCAGACCGTTTATTATGTTGATGTAAGGAAAAAGTGTACCGGTTCACGGAATTTACTGGGGGTGATGTGATAAAGCAGTGATCTTCAGTTGAGGCAAAAGCTGTGGTGACACAAAGAAACAAAGTGCTTCGGTTTAGGCAATGTACTGTGGCGGCGCAATCAAAGAAAGTGCTTCAATTCAAGCGACGTCTTTGGTGACGCAAAAAAATTAATGCGTTTCAATTCAGGCAAGTACTGTGGTGACGTAATGAAAGAGTGTTTCAGTTCGGGCTAGGTACCCTCATGACACAATAAATCAGTATCTTCCAATTCAGGCAAAGTACTGTGGTGATGCAATACAATGAAGTATTTAAGTTGGAGGCGTAGTTAGGGGAAGGAGAGCGGTGTAGCCGCCCCGGGCAGCAGGGCCGAAGTGGAAAAAATTGAGGGGCAAAATAAATATGTTAATGAAAAACCGATTTTGTGTGCTCAAGAAATGTTTAGTTACTACGTCGTTTATAGGGAAATTCAATAAATAATTTAGGTTTTTTTACTGGTCGACCATGGCGATTTCTCGACCCGGACACGAAGAAAACTAGCTACGTCGCTGATTTAAGTGCAGGCCAATTACTGTGGTGACGCAAAAACGCAATATTCCGTTCAGGTGATGACATGTCATGACGCTCAAACATAATGTTCCAGTTCAGAAAATTTACTGCGACGATGACGCTACAAACACAATGTTTCACCCGGTGTAAATAGCGTTCCCTGGAGTAAAGTCTTGGCCATGAAGCTACACGACGCAGCATAAGCGTTTGCTGCGGTCAATCCACGCATCTCTGCAATCTCCCAACATCAGTCCACGGCACGCAGATATTCAGACTCAAGTCCAGTACAGGTATTTACTTACGTCATGTGAGGCCTTCAGTAATTTCTTAAGACTCACAGATATGTTATCAAATGCGTAACACAGCTCAAATATTTTCCCCACCCCTTATCCAAAGTCCCTGTATTAAACGTTGGCAACTGAGCTGTTAGAATTCCAGCTTCATAATTGGGGAAGTACTATATTCGATTCGGCATGTATGTCAGATATAATGACACAGGTTTTTTGTGGCTGTTACCCATCCAACCAAAAAAGTAACGAGATTCCTCTCCTGTACGATGACAGTGTAGATTACCGGGGTGCTGATAAGTCCTTAGCCCGACCAGGAAGGAAACAAGCTCTGAAGAATGACAGGGAAGCTAGCGATTTCAACAACATCGAGACGCGAGCTGTCAAGTTTTTCTTTTCCTGCAAGACAAGGCGCCGAAGGAAATTCACGACATTCTGACAAAAACATTCTCTTGTTTCCTTCCTGGTCGGGCTAAGGACTTATTAGCACCCCTGTAGAAATGATTAAGTAATTAATCAGTATACTTAGATAAATACAGCGCGTGGAAGTAAATGTATCAACTACGTCAAGACACTCGTACTGACACAAGGTAACAGGAAAGCAGAAAATGTTCAGTGAACTCGTGTGAATCCCTGCAACAATGAAAACAATACATTTAAAGTACCTAACAAGTATTAATCCCGATTATCTTGTAACACTTGTAGCTAAAGGAAATGACGTCAAAAATTGACCATGTTTTTTACAAGAGCCATATATATCACACTATCAATCTGACAGGCGATAAGGATAAGTTCCATTTTTTGGGCGCGGCAGATTAGGTTTCACATTGTACGTTTATCTGATAACGGAGACATTACATTTATCTAACTTAACGAAACTACATAAATTGTCCAATAAAAATGGCTGTTTTAATTCTGTTTATAAAGCACGTGACAGATTTATCACTAAGAGACTAAAAGCTACGACGACATACACCGCTGTTTAAAAGCAAAGATCAAGTCAAAACACGAATATTTTGCACAGAAAATACATTAATGCAGCAGAGCACTAAACAATGAAGCACACACACACACTGTTTACCATTATCGTGTTTACAATAAATACGGTTTGTAAATTATTTTTAATATATTCGCTGCTGCTAGCAGCAGGTTGCAGTAACGTTCTGACAAATACCTGACGCTGTATGTGCAGTTTTGAGCTCCTGATGATGGACGGAAAACCCGTATGAAACATGTAGAGCGTCTTAGAGAAATAAATAAATTGTGAAACTTTGCATCTTGTTGGATGTACTCTGCGAATATATTAGCGATGCACGGACTTATGAATGTTAAATTCATTTTTAATATAGCGAGTAAATTTGGAAGACAATAACTAAACATATCATCTAAATAATTAGCAATATACTTTTCTCCACAAATAAACTTGGATTTAACGCGAAGGGGAAACACATGACTGAAATGTAGCCTATTATAAGGCTAGAATGTGTTGCAGATTTTATTTATTGTGGAAGTCATTTGGCAACAGATCTCACTAATTAATTTTTAATCGTAAAATTTTAATTACGATACATTATTTATATAACTCCATTTCTCGTTTCTAACCACCAAATAATTACGAATAACACTGCAGACAATATTCATAATTCATCTTAAGATCCCCCATTTTCATTCGGTACGAAAATCCCAAAAGAATATGGTTGATAATGGATTTCCGGGAAAAAAAAATACACATAGGTTCCAACAGAAGGAACTTCTATCGTGAAAAACATATTTAGAGGTTGGGATGGGTTATGTAACTAAAATACTGATTTCAGAAAAAGTTTTAATCATGTTTCATTATTTTGATGGAAAGATATCAAAATGTACTGGCAAATAAAATAATATTCCTGAGTAATGTGACGGGACATTGAAGATGAAACCAAATAAAAGTCTTTGATATTTCTTCTTGAATTTGAAGATGGGACCAACAGGTCGTCCCGAAACGTCGGTCAGAAACTATCATTATACGCTGCATAAAATCCCAAAAGAACACACATCTCATTTACATAGCGGTGGAAGCCTGAAGTCACGAAAAGTTCTTCAACGTTGATAACAAACCAACTTTCACAGAAATAAAAGTACGGTTGGCGTACAGAAAATGGAGGCCAGAAGAATATATGTTAATATTTATGACTTAAACCCCGATAAGTATAAGAGACAATGGCGGCCTTAATATGGCTTAAAGATAAGGCCTAAACACAAGCTGGACTGCAGTAAACTGACTCTCAGTCAAATCTAAGCGCAAAAAGAAAGTACACGTACAAACGGACACGGCAATGTAAACCGCCTAGAGATGCTGCATTATGGTCCATGGGTCAGAGAGTCTTTGAACATTCAAAAAAACAGGAACAGAAATACATATGAGGCAGCTAACGAAAAACGAGAATTAAGAGATATCCCATGTTTGTAACTCATCCGAGAAAGTGACTAAAATTGTGCAATCATCTGTAGGGATGCCAGCCATGCCAGAATTTTAATCTGTTTAGGAAATTATGTCCGACGGTTTAAGTATTTAGACCTAAACTGAATTAGGTAGCAAGGGCAGTTGAAAAATAGCATACTGAGAAGCATCGTAATGATTATTATTCGCTCTAAATTACAGGATGATAAAAGAAATAGGGTGCAATTAGTCTAAAACACGAGCGTATAATGACAATCGGATGATTGGAAGGAAAGAGACCGCATGGGGGAAATAGGAGAGGATGGAAGAGTAAGGATAATTTTAAGGAAAGAGAATATGAGTGCATGAACAGGATTCGTGTGGGTTGTAGAAAGGTCCAGTGCAAAATTTACAATAATTTAACTATCCTATGGATCCCACAACAGGTGAGGAGTTTTGGTAGCTGAGCGGCTGTCAGCTTCTCAACATGTAGTTTGCTCCACGGAGTTAGTTATCAGTTAGTGTATTTACATGGTAGTGAATAGGCCTGTGATTTTTATGTTATTAAGTCTTCCTGTCAGTATCTTCTCAGCACGTGCACACCTGAAACACATCTATAAAATTAGTAAATAGAGTCAAAAGAACGGAATATCTAAACCTCCACACAAGTCGGACATTTGCAAATTCCCTTATTTTGGTCAGTACACTTTTCGAAACTTGGCTCTGTTACTGTCTTCAGGTCGTACTACAAAACTTCACAAAATACTCGCGCGATCTGAGGATCTCACAACTTTGTTGCTTAAAAAAGCACGTCTTCTGAAATCGGTTCTTCGATAAACTTCCATAAACCACATGCCCATATCCCAGACGACTTCATCCAACGGAATATTTGTCTGTGTTCGAGGTAAGTGTCTGAAATTACCTAAAGAGTGAAGTGCGTCAGTCAAACAATCGGACAGGTAACGGCAACTAAACTGGGAGAAAGAAATGAGTGTGACAAAGTAGCTCCCCATTTACTGCGACAAACACAGCGTTACTTACGGTTCTTGTCACAGACAGGGCGCCTTAACACGTATTTCTTACGGTGTATGGAAGCTAAACAAATGTATGAGTCACTCTCAACTTCATATTTTGTTTCACACGGTTGTCAGCTATGAGGAAAACAAAAGAGTAGGTGCGAGAGAGATGAGGGAGTTGTTACAGCTGTCAAAACATTAGCACGCAGAAAATTTCACAAAATATTCTATAATATATTCGACAGAATACTGAATATATATCAAAACCGTGTGACCTGCCAGTCAGTTTATAACAATTACTTGTGTTCAATAATTTAATATAGAGTAATAATGAATATTTAAAGAAATACGTCACTAAAGTTGAATTATTTCGAGACTGCTGCAAATACTTCATAACAATCAATTCGTTATCACTTGAACATCAATAACCAAAGGAAGACAGAAATGGAAGACATAAAGGACATAAAAATACATTTAAAAAACATAGAAGAGAGGGAGGTAAAGAGAAGACACAGACTAGGCTGCGAACATGTGGGAAACGCGAAAGAAAAATACGAAGGATCTTAAAAAATAAAGAGAACTAATGAACAAGAAAAATTATTGCATTTCAAGTCAATATTCCAATTAAATCAGTAATACAAGGCATTTCATTCACTATATCTTTATTTATACGTTCTTCTGAGAAAATTAATGCCTGTGAGCGTTACGTTCGTTCACTACACTGTACTCAGCGTAAGCAAGTGTCCAAGCTGGGAAGGTGCACTCCGTACAGAGTGCATATATAATGTTTGTACGGTCTTCAGAGCTTCATACTGTTATGAATGCCCGCAGATATTACGCTAGGAAATTGACTTTTCTATGAATATGGATGAATACTTTTTTTTGTCCTCTACCTTTCTGTCTGACAGAGGATAATTTTGTCACAGCAAGCAAAACACATGAACACAAATGTACAGGTCTCCATGTAAGCCACAGACACTCTACCACAGTGATATCAACACACAGTTCCTCAAATAAATTTATATTCGCTGCAGTATCAAGATATTAACCCTTCAAAGGCTGGTGGGTACTGTATGTATCATCAGGTTCAATATTTAAAAAAAAAATTCTACATTCTGTCCACAGTGTGTATTTATTTGTTTTGTATGAATCTCAGAACAGGGATTATGGTCTGAGTGTTAAGCGACTGGTTTTTACGAAGGAGATGGGGTGTGTTTAGTGCCCGGTACGAACTGACTGATGCGCTGGTGGCTGCTAATAAAACAGACCAAAACGAGCAATGCAATGAAATACGTAACGATTGTACTGCTGTTCTGTCATGTAACTGTAATTGTCAATGTACTGTATGTGTTACGAAATTCAAATTATTATTAAAGAAACAGCACATAAGTTAGCTGGGGCAAAGCAACCTGTTCGACACACCTGATAGAGCTGCAGTAAGACGAATCACCCTGCAAGCTCCAGCAACTGCACTACAATTGTACACAATAATACACGAACATGTGGTCCCACATGTTTAGGCTTTGTCGGCCGTTTTCAGGGAAGCATTCAACAAAGCATAATACAGTAATGATCTAAGTAATCCCGAAGGAGCCCCTTGTACTTTTGAATGTCTATCTGTGTACCAAATTCTTACAAAAATATTGAAATTTTCTGTAGTACAGGGGTGTTGCCTGTGTGTGCGCAGGTAACTAATAATTCACATTAATCATTTCGTCACCACTTCAGCCGATATAAGACGACAGTAGCAGTTCGTAGTTACATTACAGGCTACAAGCTGCACGCAGTCACTTTAAAATGTCCTCACTTGATAAAAGCCGATCCTAAAAATGGAAGGAATATGGCAGTAGTCAGTAGAGGACAGATAGTCCATTGTAAAACAAAATATTACAGATAGACGTGACGACTGAATATGATTTATGTGTAACATAAATTTGACAGCTTGGGATTTATGTGAAAGTTTATAAGAAAGATTTGTATCAGTCTTAAAAATTCAGTTGGTTTTCAATTTTTCCGTCCAAGAATTATTTTTGCTGCAAAGGTATAACATTAAGCCTCGCGGCAGAATCCTGTTTGAGAATGAGTCGCTCAGAGTCGAGAAGACAAGAATCCGCCTGTGGTCTTTATCCTGAGCAGCACCAAAAAATTCCACACTGCCATATATTTAAAACATTTCAAATAAAATGTAACAACATCCCCCCCACTTTGACAGAGGTGTCGAAATTTGCATCTCCTATTCTGGACTTCGGACCAAAATTTCATATGCACTTCACACTTCCATGCATTACTACATGACTCGTCCATCTCACTGTCCTCAATTTCATCACCCAAAATACTTGGTGAAGTGTAAAATTAAGAATATCCGCATCACACAGTTCTCTCCGGCTTCCTTTCACTTCCTTCCTCTTTAGTAAAGTATTCTCTTCGGCACACACGTCTTCTCGAACGCTTTAATTTCCGTAGATCCTTTCCTTTTGGCAACAGACCACGTTTCACTCACCGAAAACAAGCAGAGGTAGAACTGTCCTTGCGCATGCGCCGAAGGCATAGGGCTTTTAACCAGGGCATAAGATGGACGTGAGTGACCAGCTTCAAGACCCTGCTGTTTTACCGCCGGAGAAAAGAGTCCTTTGTACCCCTCTAAGAGGTGGAATGGTGTGGCCTGGAACGTCAGGTGTAGAGAATTTGTTCAGCCCGTAGTACAGACGCTACATTGAATACGCTGACCCGGCTCATGTACAGTACGTATGAAACAAGCGGTACAGTTATTCAAAGAAGTCACGAGTACGTGCGGACAGCGAAACATGAAAAGCAAAACCATACACATATTATTCAGAACGTGTGTGTCCCAGAGTTGTTACCATATATCCACACGATCGTAACATTCTTAAATGTTATTTACACATACACACAGACCAGTGGATGTATTTATTTAATCATGAGAGCTATCGAAGCAACGATGGGCTTTCAAAATACGAGTCCTGAGGAAAGACCGTGTGTATACGCTAAATGAGGTCGATCACGAAGCACGCACAAGACACTTCACACATTAATTATGAAAAAAACGCTTCCACATACAATTAACCAACTCTACGGAGCAGAGTCCTTCTGCAGAACATGAGTCTCAACTTTTATAGAACACGAAGTTTCTGAACAGTGGTCACAGTAGCAGGGCACTGGTTCCTATCCTGAGCCACACAAATCCAGTTCACATCCTCACACACCATTTTCATCTGCCTGTTATTTTCCCATATACGCCTAAGGGAAGTTCTCAGGTGGCCTTTTCTTTCAGGGTTACAAACGAAATACAGTATGAACTTGTCATTCGAGAAAATGTGGTTCGATTCCTGCCAAGGTTGAAAGATTTTGTCTTGAACAAAGCGTCCATGCCGGCTCTGGCGCCCACTCAGACCCAGGCTACGACAGCGAGCGTGAAGCTGACCACTTGACCTCCATCCAGTGACAAGATTCCTGCACTATACATCACTACCTTCATGGTGTGCAGAAGGACATTACTTTACTGTACTGTACTGTACTGTACTGTATTGTACTGTACCTACTGTATTGTAATGTACTGTAACAAAATGTAATGTATTGTACTGTACTGCACTCTACCACACTGCACTATATTATATTGTAACGTACTGTAATGTATTGAACTGTACGGTATTGTACTGTACGGAACTGTACTGTACTGTATTGTACTGTACGGTATTGTACTGTATTGTATTGTACGGAATTGTACTGTGCTGTACTGTGCTGTACCACACTGTACTGTCTTGTATTGTACCATACTGTAACGTACTGTAACGTATTGAACTGTACGGTATTGTACTGTACGGTAAGGCACTGTGCAGTATTGTAATGTACTGTACCGTAACATAATGTACTGTATTGTACTTACGATATTGTACTGTAACGTACAGTGTTTTACTGTACTGTATTGTGCTGTATTACACTGGCTTGTATTGTACTGTACGGTAACATACTGTACTGTATTGCACTGTCCTGTAACATACGGTACTGTATTGTACTGTACTGCACTACACTGCACTCTATTGTATTGTAATGTATTGTACTCCACTGAACGAACTGTACTGTACTGCATTGTACTGCACTATCCTTACTTTACTCCGATAAACTTTCACAAACCTTGCATGCCTGCGAAATTCCTGTCCTCTATGGTATCGTCATAGCATTTCTGAAGAGTACAAACTGCACTAATTTCCCTACCCATTCCCATTTTTCTTCCTCGCTCCTTCAGTGAATTTCGCATTTATGTCACCTTATCCCAAAAATTGAGGTTGGTAGCTTACTCAACAATGTCTTCCCTCCATATCGAATTTATTCAGATGATATCCGTTACAGTCAAACGTTTCTAGTTCCAAATACAAGCACAATAAATCCTTTGTCCTCTTTACATTGCGTTAAACTGTGTTTACTCACAGCAGGCTTGTACGGAAATCCTTTCAGGCCCGTGCTTTGTCCGCGCAGTTCATAAACATTCAGTTCCTGCATCACAGGAAACAACGTGTGTCCACTTCAAAGACAAACTGGTCAATGTCGTTCAGCAAAACAAAAAATCCTTAGTGTGATAATCATACGAAACATAGGCCTATACTATTTGAATAACACACAGAATCCTATAATTTTACAGTTGGCGACATACACAGTACCACCAGCCTTTAGATTAAAATTCACTGAGATTTCACATATAGAAAAATGGAGTCAGTATTTAGCCACTTCCGGCTTCTTCTCATATTATTTTCAATACACCACAACAGAACAGAATTCAAACTTGTTTTGTAACAAAACTATTAACTGTGCTTCATTTACGTCATAAATTATGCGTAATCCGTTAAAGAGACTGAAAGAGTGTAACTTCGGTACGCGCGTTCCGGTGGTACCACAGGAATGTGCATAACGCTATACATCAATCGATCAGCTACCTGAAATTCTACGGACATATATTTGGGAACAAATATGTCAGATATGATACAAAACACATGGGTTGAGGTTAACCAGAAGACTTTCTTTCGAAACATAATACAAGGATATATTGAACACGTTTCTGAAATGGTCTACACTTGTAAGGAATTTCATATTTTACTTACCGTATTTTACGTTCATAATTTTATTCCGTCGTCATTACAATAAAACATAATTCTCTACCTTTTATACCACATCACGTTGTTCAACTAAAACTCCAACGCGTTTCGGCTCTCGTTTTCGCCATCTTCAGGGAGTACCATTTCAACAATTAACTTGCCAACACATCAACTGTGTTTCAAATCTCTGTTCGAACACGCGTTACAGTAGTGCAGTTTCCACTCGTAATATACGATATCTAAAGTTCTATGGCGGTCGCCTTGATGATTGGTTGTTACAATTACGCCAACACTTATCAGTTCAAACACATAATTTAATTATTCTGAGCCCACCACGATTCATGTTGTCGTAGTTCCTCTGCTGTGGCATTGCGCAGCACGGTGGTTTAAACGATAAAACATTTAAAATA
>Ga0123352_10011555_pt1 | contig 13920 bp, 11 predicted proteins | sample TergutLab28metaG_FD_89700 | JGI IMG/M metagenome (GOLD analysis project Ga0123352, IMG submission 89700) | Labiotermes labralis P1 segment gut microbial communities from Petit-Saut dam, French Guiana - Lab288 P1 | ecosystem: Host-associated > Arthropoda: Insects > Digestive system > Gut ...
GTGTATGTACATATGTAATGTATGTATGTATACATGTATGATTGTATATATGTATGTTTGTATGTATGTATGTGTGTACGTATGTAGGCATGTACGTATTTATGTATATGTATGTGTGTGTATGTATGTATGTATGTATGTATGTATGTATGTATGTATGTATGTATGTATGTATGTAAGTACGTATGTATGTAAGTACGTATGTATGCATATATGTATGTATGTATGTACGTACGTATGTATGTATGTATGTATGTATGTATGTATGTATGTATGTATGTGTGTGTATGTATGTATGTATGTATGTACGTACGTATGTATGTACGCATGTATGTGTATGTATGTATTTATGTATGTGTATGTATGTATGTGTATGTGTATGTATGTATGTATGTGTGTGTGTATATGTATGTGTATGTATGTGTGTGTGTATGTATGTTTGTATATTTGTATGTACGTATGTATGTATGTGTATGCATGTATGTACGTATGTATGTATGTATGTGTGTAAGTATGTATGTATGTATGTATGTATGTAGGCATGTATGTAATGTATGTATATGTGTGTGTATGTATGTTTGTATATTTGTATGTATGTATGTGTATGTATGTATGTATGTACGTATGTATGTATGTGTGTAAGTATGTATGTATGTAGGCATGTATGTAATGTATGTATGTATGTATGTATGTAATGTATGTAAGTATGTCTGTAATGTTTGTATGTAATGTATGTATGTATGTATGTAATGTATGTATGTAATGTACGTATGTAATGTGTGTATGTAATGTATGTAGTGTATGTATGTGTGTATGTATATGTATGTATATACTGTATATATATGTTTATGTATGTTAGTATGTATGTATATATGTATGTATGTTGGTATGTATGTATATCTGTATCTTAGTATGTATATACGTATTTTGGCATGTATGTATGTTTATATATATTTGTTAGTAAGTATATATGTATGTTTGTATGTATGTGTGTATGTATGCATGTATGTATGTATGTATGTGTATGTAGATATGTGTGTTATTATGTATGTATGTATGCATGTATATATATATGTTAGTACGTATATATGTATGTTTTATGTATGAATGTATGTACTTGTGTGTATATGTTTGCATGTACGTTTGTGTACGTGTGTGTTATGTATGTATGTATGTGTGTGTGTGTGTGTGTGTGTGTGTATGTACTTTTGTATGTATGTATATATGTAGGTATGTGTTCACCTGACACTTGCTTTCCCCAACGTTCCACTTATTTCCGGTAGTGTTGTTTAGCTCAGGCAGTTCAGAAATCAGGTCCTGACTGACGTACGTCAGGTAACGTAATCAAACATAGTTTATGAAGAATGAGACATTTTCTACTCGTATAAACGACAAGTTTTACTTCTCCAATTTTAGCCGCATTTTTTATATTCTTAGAGATATTGCAGGAAGAGGAGGAGGAGGAGGAGGTGAAAGAGAAAGAGCAGAAGGAGGATGTGTTAACTCTTCCGAACCTCACAGTGAACACTACTCCTTGGTGGTGACAAGTTTGGTTATCTCATTACCTGTGACCCTACCCTGTACGAGCAGTTTTCCTTGCAATCCACTGGCGTCATTAATTAATGCACGCGTGAGGACACAATGTTTGGATTTTTCTTTTCCTTTCTTCTGCTATGTTTGTAGCTTAACATTGCAAGCACCTGACCCCTCAAACGAAAGACAGAGCCTACAGTTATGTGGGTGCTACTATCATGATCAGTATGTAACCGTGACACGTTCTTCCTTCTAATAGATTAGTCAATGTTTGCACGCACATTTTATTTCTTTTCGCCTTTGAAACTGATCTTCTCGTTTACACATTCTTTATTCAGCCTGTTTACAAATTTGTGTTATTACGTTGCTTTCATATTCACGTGAGAATAGAGCAGATGGGCTTCTTTGCTTGTCTACACCTAATTTGAAAACAAATTTTGTAGCACATTGATGACATATTGTGAATTTATTTTAAATTCTCTAAAACACTCTATTCCGAATTAAACCATTTTAAGCTTTCTGAAAGTCACTTACAAATAGAATTTATAACTTATGGATATTGGAAAAATGACAAAGTGTACCATTTTCTTTGGAATGCAGAACATAGCCAGAATTTTTAATATCTTCCTTTTCTTTTTTTTATGTGTTTAAATGCTCATATAGAAAGTACCCGAGATGGCGTTATGTACGGGATGTATATGCGCGAGAAGAATTGGGACGGTAAAATGGAGGAAAATGAGATGGCAGGGCATGTAGCACTCCTAACGTCGATGAAAAATGTGTGTACAAAATCGATTTGAAAGCTTTGTGGGAAGGTCTGGGGCTCCCACATTAGTGAATCTGAAGGCCACGTATCGTGCTCTGAATATGTTCCTTAACTCAGTGACAATTCGATGTCTTACCTACATTTTCGTTTTTCCCCCTTTTCTCTTTGTATTTACATTGACGTTTTACCCAAATTAACCAGTTTTACTCGATTAGTTTAATCTAAACATTCTCTGACGTAAGTTAATTGCAAATTTGTATTTGGAAATTCGAAAATCATTCACTGACTCTTTTCGTTTCTTAAGCTGTCAATATTTGTCTACACACACACAATAATGTTCGCAACAAATACTGCTGCGTGCTTGGAGTCATATCGGTTCCAGACTTACCTGACATCTAGTGGGGGACGGATACAACTAGCAACCTGTAAGGCGCGTCAACTCTTGCCACCTCATCCTGAGAGCAGGCAACCCTCTCACATACTGCACCACGTCGACCTCTGCCAGCAATCCGCGGCACTAAATGCAAACTTGTGATGACGTATGTGGAATATTGACTAACATGTTATTTTCTATTTATATTATATGCAGCAAAATGTAAGAGTTCTCAATCTCAGGGCTACAGTTCCGAAGAACGCATGAACATTTTAATGACGAAAATTAACCTGAACTGTATATCTAAAGATTCAGTTCGTACCGCGCGGTAAACATACGTCTCAGTCATAAAAACCAATCGGTTAATGCTGTAGACGGAAATAGTAGCTGTTGGTTCTGAGATCCATACAAAACACACAAATGCACTCTGCGCAGAACGCAGAATTTATGGAATGTGGAATTGGTGTTGTGTAAAGAAGCCAGTTCGTTTTATAAAGGATTAATTGTGAACAGCTTCATTACTCTGTAGTTTGGCACATACACGTTCCGTAAAGTCGCAGTCTAGTGGATAACTGCTGCTTAATATTAAGCAAGTTTCTTGTCGTATTGTTTAGTACTGTACAGGAATATACAGGGTGTTTTTCCCCTGCTTGATCTATACACGTCGGCACGACGCTCCGCCCAACGGTCTGCCAGTGTTGCGTCGTACGCCGCGTGTCGGGGAGTTTTATGGGCGCAAGACAAACGATCGCAGTAATGATGACCTTTGGAAAGTGTAATAAAAAAAACTGACTAGAGGGTCGGGCTGGTGCTTATCGGTCAAGTAGGGGGAAAAACTATATCAGCAGGGTACCTGAAATTAAGCCTCTACTGCTTTCTTCCTTATCTTTTCTGATTTATTACTCGTTGATGATTTTAGCTCTTTTGAAGGCAAAATAAAAGACTCAGGTTCCATAAAATTTGGAAAATTACTTGACTAGTTTGAGTAATGAGATAGTGAGAGGGACTCTGATTGGCTGAATTAGTTCCATTAATCAAGGTAAACAAAAACCCATTTGTGTTATTTGTTTTTGTTTCTTCTTTTTTAGTTTTGTTTTTGTTATTTAGTTTTTTTGTTTTGCTTTTTGTTTTTTTTAATACTTTAGATGCCGAACGGCTGGCTAGAAGTCAGTACTCGGAAGGTCCTGCGACTGGCCATCTCGACACAGGTTTTTCTTGGTTTCCCTGTGCCTAAAAGCAAATGCTGAGATGCTTCCCAAGATTCCAAGTTGCCACTACACGCTTCTCATGTAGTCCTCCCGACTTAAACCTAGTAGTAATCAATTTCATGTTTTACTTACATGTAAAATAACCACTGCCACCGGGTAACAACCCAATTGCAGTAAATAAATAAATAAATTTATTATTATTATTATTATTATTATTATTATTCAGTGGAGATGGGATACAAAAATTTGTTGTAATTACGCTCTCGGAATATTTACATCAACCTAAGACGTGTGATTCTAACGGATTTTACATATTTTTCTCCATAAACTTACTTTTGCATGTGGGCGCTGACATTCTTGGATGGATACCTTAAGTGACTGACGAATAAAAAAAGAATGTCTTCATATAACGGAGAAATAATGGTGTTTTAACTATGAACGACAACCATGTGACTTTAGGCGCTACGGTAATATGATACAGAATGGTGGAAATTAATGGAGATTCAAACAAGACAGGCAATGTACTGTGACGTAACATAGAGACGCCTTTCCCAACTATTGTTGCAGTGGAAAAGCAACAAGTTTTATATTCTTTTTGACGTTTTGTTGACCGTGCATCTCAGTATATTTATCTCAGTATTTAACCAACTTGATGCACAAAATTTGTTTCACAATAAGCGTTATTTCGTGCCTCTACATGTTTCGAGCACATGTGCTCGAAACATGTAGAGGCACGAAATAAAACTTATTGTGAAACAAATTTTGTGCATCAGGTTGGTTAAATACTGAGATAAAAAAGTTTTAAATATTCTTAGTTTGTCTGTAACCTTAGTTATCCAGCATGTAAAGCGCATGCGTCATATCTGTGAGCTGTCTGGCTCTACCATGTTTTCCATTTTCCTCATTAGCCCATAAACGATACAACTTTCATAAAAAAGTTAATTGAACATAACGTGTATGTTTTGATTTTCTCTACAATTTTCTTCTGAAATCTTTCCCCTCCTAAGAAGAATCCACCGACATAATAGATAAATGTGCACAGGTCTTCATGTAGAGGACTTTACACTCTTGTCAGATTTTAGTGAAACTTGAACTTTCTCATTAGGTTTTCGAAAGATCTTCAGATGTCAAGTTTCATAAAAATTCATCCTTTGTGATCCGAGGTATTCAGTGGGGACAGGCATGCAGAAGGCAATAGTATATTGTTGCAATTTTGCAACTACGTCTGGAAAGACCAAAGATGTAATGACTTTATCACCAGAAGTTGATGTGATTGTTGTAAACAGTTTTTATTTAGTAGAAAGATGCAGTAAAAATTTCTTTTAATTTAACAGCCTTGTCTTTTTGCATGCTAAACTTTTTCTGAAGGACTTTCTTATACCTAACAATGCGGCATGTTTCTTTAGGAGCATAGTACCTAAAACGAGACAACTTTAGTCAGTGTTTATGTGAAAGCTAAATATCGGCATCATATTTGCTTATATTAACCCTTTCCTTGCTAACGTGGAGAATATGGTGAGCTCCTAATAATGCCAGCAGATGGCAGAAGGGATTTAACTCGGCATTTAAAGGGTTAATTTCTGTGAATTGTTTTAGTAATACAGTAGAACCCGGTTATAACGACATCGGTTTACGCGACACCTCGTCTATAGCGTTAGATATTCTGTGGTACCAATTAATTCCTCACTGTTAAACACAACATTATTCCCCCTATTATAACGACGCTTTATGTTCAGTCCCTTTTATGACGGTACAACCGAGTTCGATTCTGTTTAGTCTCTGTGGCTGAGAAATGAGTACTCTGAAATCAGTTATGATTATGTGGTAACTTGTGCTTCTGTCAACTAGAAATTCAGGTTTCATAAAATAAATTTTCAGTGACATTATTTTTTAGTTCTGATGGTTGACATTAAAATGTGCCTAATGCAATTTTTAAACTATCCTTCGGCATCCTCTCTGCTCTTACGAGGTCTGTAGTCTGTTACCTCTCATTTACTTCTCACAAATTTTGTCATATTTCTTTGGAACCTAAATGTGTTGTATAATTGGTAGGATAGAAAATTCAAAGTATCTGATAATGAGTAACGGCGATTATTATTATTATTATTACTACTTAACCTTTGACTTGATATTTAATAACGAGAAATTGAATTGAAATAATTACTGCTTCTTTCTGAGGTTTATGAATTTATATGTACGGAAACAACTTGTACGTAATCAGTTTCATTAATTTTTGGAAACGTCTTTGATTTGTGGATAATTATTCTTTGACTATATAAAATTTCTTGTAGGTATCGCCAAGTATTTTAGGTTTTTCTTTTTAAAGTAATTTAATAGAACTACCTCTTATCTTGAATGACTAATTTAATTTTTTATCTTTGCTTTCATTATCGTTTATCCTTCATTATGCATTACTAAACTACAAATATATTTGTATGTATAGATGTGGGTTTTATACCAAATCCTCTGCGTTTTTATTGACTCGACTCAATACGTTTTCATATTTTTTTGTACCCTCTAATTTCACATACAATTTATTAGACAATGACGGTATTTATAAACATTTACCGGTTAATACAAAGAATATAATTACTTTTGAATTGTGTTTTATTACATTTTGTTTCCATTACCGTATGTAATGAATTTTAACCCCATATATTTCTCCCTTGAGGAAGGGTAATTATTGGCCACCTGGAGAAGAAACTTCCCTAATTTTATAGAATTGTTGAATGCTATACTCAAACACACACCCACACATTTGTATGATTCCTTGCAAGGTACCTTTCAGAAATGTACCAGTACGTTGCCATTTCGCCCCAATCAACATGCTAAAATCATTATATTAAGAATATTTAAAAACCCCTGAAGCTCCTCATCGTGTAAATGTAGCCAATACCTCTTACCGTGTCTGCAGAATATCCACAGCTAGATGTACCCCTCAGCACTCACATTTTGTGCTCTTGTCTGAGTGCAACAGTGCTTTAGAAAGCAACTATTTTTAGACAGATTTTAGGACGGGTCTGTATTTTCGTGTAAAAGCGGTAGAGAACAAAAAATTAAAGGGTTTTACATATTAGCTTATGCAGTATTTCAGTAACTTGGTGAGAATTTTTTCATCTTTTTACTCGCCTCTTTATTCTGTGAACCAAGAAGAGAGTGTACGCTTTGTGTTGAAGGTTTTGTAACTAGAAAATGACAAAAGGATGAACATACACACAAACATATGCAGGTAAAAGACACACACACACACACACACACATACACATACACATACAAAAAGGTTATTAAATAAGTAAACTGTAATATATATTATATTTTCCCATGTACATGTTTCTTTATCATTAATGAATAATTTTCCAGGTGTCACAAAATTCTAATCGCATCTGAATAAAATATTTTTGTTTGAGCTGTTATCATCTTGTGTCATTTATTCTGTGTAATTATGAGGGGGGTGTTTCCGGAAAATTTGCATGTTTTTAAGTAGCATAAAATAAAGAAAATCGGATAGTATACAGTCAGAAGTGGACGCTGGAATTCGATTTTATACATATACGTCTTAGTTAAAGACAAATTAAATTTTTAAAATTGTATAGCCCCTAATAACAAAATCATTACTGAATACTGAATTAGAAAGGTTGTGAAGTGACGCGATTTTGGCTGATTTCAGACAGGGTCCCGGTATTTACCTGCAGAGAATTTTTTATATTTTGGGCAAACTTTCAGAATGGCAGGTGTTTCTTGGAGGTCTAAAATATACAATCAGGAAATAAAGTGTACATTAGGACCGGATACACACTGGTAGAGGTTAAGAGCCTTAAATTGACACAGTAATAAGTGGATATCGGAAAAAATGGGCCTCCTTTAACCTGTAGGACAATCCTCAAATCTGATTTGGAGCTTTCCAAGTGAAGGAATTTGTCTGAACAAAAACAGGTGAGCGCAAACGTTTGCGTTTCTTCCCTAGTTCTTCCAACTTCCGAGGCTCTCTTACATCCTGCTGCTACGCCCTTCCCTCTGTGCGCGCATAATAACTGGAAAACCTCCGAACGGAAGTCCATGAAATTAGATGCTGGGTCTTTCGCGAGTTTCCAGACAATTTAAATTTTCTATAAACCGATATAATGGAAATTTTACCTGAAGACCTACAGGCAGTGTGGTGGGCCGGGTTAGCGCAGTTGGTGTAGCGACTTGCTACAGGCTGGATGGTCTGCGGATCGAATTCCAGTGGCAGGGGGTTACCGCTGTTGTCCAGATAAGCCCTAGGGCCCACCCAGCGTCCTGTGTCGTGGGTAAGGGTCCTCCTCCTCGGGAGTAAATCGTCCAGGGCGTGGCGTTGATCACCCACACCTATTTAGTGCCGAGCTTAAACAAAGGGGACAGATACACCTGTAGTCCTCCTCTGGGCCTTCATGGCGTGTTAAAGGGCGAACTTTAACTTTTTACGTTTACGTACACCTTTAAGCATTTTGCGTTCTTTCACACCGTCCGTAGGAGTACCGACCATCCTATTGGAGCAACTAAAAAGGACCATGTTAAAGTGCATATGAAAGAGAGATTTTTATTTTTTTTAAAGTATATTTGTGTTGAAATAAAAATTCGAACTAAAATGTCTGTACTTCGTCCCCGGCCAATCTGTGAAGGTTTTAAACTAGCAGTAGGATAGGTTCCTCTCCGAGTACCTCAGTTTGCCACCCTCACTGTCATTACACCAACAATGTAACCGCATTCTTTCGCTCATCATTGGCGCATCATGATATTAGCAAATTACAGCTTCGTAGCATGTCACGCCTAAAAATAGTTGTAATTTTACTGTTTTTACAAACATTGTAAATTTGCTTATCTTAGGAACACATTTGATGCGCATCGTATGCAGATATCAGTAGTTTCAATGCAGAAAATACTATATAATATAGTTCATAATTTTAGATTGAAGAAAGTTCTGATTATATCTAATTTTTTTGACCATTTGTTGGCTCACTGTATATCAGGCTATAATTTTTGCTAGTCACGTTTTCCTAAACACTGTCAGTGCACACTAGTAACCATTCGTAATAATTAACCTGCAGACTGTATCACTCTTTTCCTTATTTGAATATTGAAATAATTGAGATTTATAAACAAGGGTTCCTCCTCCACCCCTGTCGTTAGGGTAACAGCAAAACATTTGGAAATTCACTTCCAGAAACAAGATACACTACAATTTGCATTGCTGAATGTTGCAAAGTGGGCTGATATACGTGAACGACTATACATTAATTTGCACTGTGTGCGAAGCAATATTATATAGTAGCAATATTTATTGTAACCAAACGGCTGGGAATACAAAGGGACGCGATTGGGCGGTAATTAAACCGCGGACCCCTGGGGGCTGGATGCGTATTGATTGTGTGCGATCCTGAGACCAGATAGCAGCACGGGCGCTCTCTTACACCGCAATTAGGGCCTACCACATCAATATCCAGCCCAGCAGGCGGGTCCACTAGCATTATGACAAACGCGCACAAGCTTTGAAAAATTAAAAGCAGCACAGTATTCATTCCCCGTGCGCACACTAAAAATATTCCTGTTCCATTGCATGTGATTGGTTTATGTTAAATTTTCGTGCTGAAATTAAACTTACATTTAGGCTACTTTCCTTCAGGTTATGAAAATAATTCACACGTGTTCATATTTCTATCGTTATGTATGTCGACTTTTCAGCAATATTCAGTTGGTGACCTACTATCCTGCCAGGGTCAGCGTATAGTAAACGAACTAAACTGACTAAACCAAAAAACAAAACATTTGACCGACCGACCAACCAGTCAACCGAATAACCGACCAAAAAGGCAACCCACGTACCAACTAACCGAACAAACACACAGGTGACCAACCAGCAGACCGATCAAGAAACGAACCAACTGATCAACAGAATAACCGACCAATCAACCGACCGACAAACCAATCAACCAAATAACAAAATAAGAAACAATCAACCAACAACCGGGTGACAACCCAATTGCAGTTAATAAATATTTTTATTAAACAATAGAGAGAGATATAGATAAATATATATATATATATATATAAATTGCTAACTCCACGGAACAACATTCTCTCACAAAATTCGGAACTTAGTCAAGAAACGTCCTTCCTATGGAACCTGAAATTCCGTCACCATGTTTGAAAGTTTATCATACTGTTTCCTAAGCTAGAGAATCCAGCCCGTATCTTGGTACAATATTTTTCAGATTCCAATTTTTGTATCAGCTTAAGACCTAAACATATGTAACCCAAAATGTGCCCTTCATCTCTGTGTCCTTCTGCCAGTATTTTGTGTACCTTTCAAACTTTGCAAGTGCAAATTTCCTTCTAATTTCCGGCCCCCTTGAGACAGGAACATTCCAGAATGTGACTTGTTGCTATGTCGTATAAAGTGCCACCGTTTTGATGGAACCTGCTGCCGCCTCATCGCAATGCTCTTTCTTCACCCTCAACATGCAGACGACGGTTTCTCCCGACATGCCGATAAATTTCTGTCTGACCACACGGCGTCATATTCCAGATGACAGTAATCTTCATATTTACGACCGTGAGAACTTCAAGTCCTAAAATCTGTTAGTTTTCTTGCCGCCAACTTTGGTGCCACACTTCATCAGCTGTCCGCAACTGCTGTGTTACATATCTGTATGCCTTCAGTTCTGAGATTAAATTAGCCATTTCGCGGTGAAAATGGAGCTACTTGAGGTATGCACGAAAGTGCAAATTATTTGTGAATTAACGTACATTTGATTTACAATGTGATTGCGTTTCATGTGAGGGAAACGGTGTTCCACAAAAAGTACTCCATTTTACCATAAGTATCACAAAACTTTGTTTTTGTAGACAAATACACATAAAATATTCTACTATTTTTCGAGTCTGTGTTGAGAACTTATTAAAACACAAATTTTGGACAAGCTAAAGAGTATTTCTTTGAAACCCTTAAAATCCAATCTTTTATATGAGAGGGTATTGCATATTGTAACACTATGAAGGTAAAGCAATCCCTGTAAGGCCCTGAGGGTTTCAGGAGGTAGAGTCTCCTAGATTTTATGACATTAGACACATGAAGGTGGCAAGTTTTTCAGCTCTACGCACTGGCCGCTTTTACCCCCAGGAAATATTACTGATACTTATTTCTGTTAGAGGCTGAGTTGAACTCAGTGCCATAGTGCGGCCGAAATGAATGAAAATTCCAATGACACTGACGGAAATCGAACCCGCGGCATTCCGTCTTGTAGCGCAGTGCGTAATTTTATGGTTTATCACGCTAATTGAGAAGGAAAGGTCTCTTTCATAGCTTACTTTTCCGGTTGCGTACTTGTGATCCTACCTAATGATGGCCGAATATAACAGTCGAAACATGTTTCAGAAAAATAATTAAATAGGGTTACAGTGTTCAAGTGTCGTGGTTGTGTGGACAGTAAGTCGATGTTGCTTAGAGTAAACACCGACTGCTTCTCCACACAATATTAACCGACCGGTCATTGTCATGAACACGTATTGTGTCTCGCGGAATCATTCTACAGAGTCTGTGAAAAGAAGCCACACAATTTGCATGAGGACAGTAGTGATATTACTTGACTGTGCTGGCTGTCAGAGAAGGATTATGAGAAGATTTCAATAAATTGCAGGTCACACGCTCGTTTTGTCTATGGAACTAAGTGCCTTGCAAAAATTTTTAAATATTTTTTCTTATATTAGAATTCAGCAGAACATAGTTTCTGTATACACATAATTCGGGATTTTATTTCAATTCTAAGAAAGTCAGTTAAATTTAATTTTACTGTCATCCCAGTATTTTCCGAAATAATGTCAGCCTTAGTTAGGCACCCAATATTTTTCTGGACGAGCGCCTCTATTTCCAGTTTATAACATTCCGTGTTGTCAGGCATCGTGTCGTCTAGTGATCATCATCATCATCATCTTCTTCTCCTTCTTAGGGCCGGTCAGCTTATGCACCGAATGCACCGCAGCCTTAGGCTTATTGTGCAGCCCTAATATTTCATTCAGCACAGCCTCAATAGCCCTGCGCCCAGTATGAAGAGGCAAAGGTCCCTTTTTGAGGCTGTGCTTATGTCTTTTTGTTCGACATTCAGCCTCCCAAAGACATTGTAGCGTTGACGATCCAACGCCTCGCAACAGCAAATAATGTGCTGCACTGTTTCGGTCTCCATCCCGCAAAATCTGCAGATTGGATCCCCATCAAACAGGCCCATAGTGTACAGGTGCCCCCCCTTACAGCAGCATGCCCTGTGTAGATCGCAGTTACTAGTGATCATCTTTGAATCTGTGCCCTCCAAGAGTTACTTTAGTCCTGGCAGCAATCGCGCGGCTGGAGATCAGGGTAGAGGGCGGAATGTTCGAGATTTGTTTACTTACGAAATTATACGCCATTTGAACTCTTTTCTAAACTACTTAGTATAATCACACTTACATCAATGCATTTTTTCAGTCACTTTACTAAATTTATAAACTCGTGTAGGCCTGTGTAGAAGTCGGTTAGTGCCTTGACAAATAGTAATCTCCAAATCATGTCCAAGTTCTTGCCTCCCGTCGATGTTCTCGGTAGCTTAAAGTAATAACTTGTGCAAGGAAATAATACCTTACTGCCAGAAGCAGTTAATAGTGTATTTAATTAAGACAGTAATGGACACAGGTGAGGCTGAAAGATTTTAACATCAGATGATTATAGCGAAATACAGACAACGAGGTCTGTCTTTTTGAGCTTCACAGAATCGCGCAAAGATTTCAGACGCACGGGTTGATGTCGGAGTCACTGCACGCGGTCGTAGTGGAGTCTAATGATCTGGAAAATATCCCTGTGGCATATTATCCTTGTTGTTTATTTCTCTAATACTGCCAGGCTTGCTGTAGAGAGAAACTTTGGGTCTGAAATGTGTGTGAAGTTTGCTCCTTCATTTCTTGTTCAAAAGATATGTTACGCCGATATTTATTAGTTGATTTAAGTATCGATATGTCGTTACAAATTCTTATAGGTCTTATATACAATGTGCTTTATTACTCTTTGATTTTAGTGAAAATTTGTCCGGCTAGACACAGTTCATTGAAAGTTCTCGGTGTAAGATACGAAAATCTCTTCGCACGTTATACAATTGTTAAATGGAATGAGATGTGTGGGTAAATAGAAAGAGAAGACAAGGACGAATTTTTGCAAATTTTATTGTAAAATTCAGAATAGATGGAGGAGAAAAAGGACTCGGTTAGTGTCTATTCCAACGTGTTATTGTCTGTTCTGTAAGCGTCTTCAAAACAAATGAAAATAACATAAAGAGTTACTCCGACTTCAGCCGTTGCAGCATGTAACGTGTTTGTCTGTCTGTCAAAGGGAAATTTTAACGTCAAAATGTCGGCCTCCGAGCATCGTGCGGTCGTGAATATTTTAATGTTTACTGTAAATTTATAACCCATCCGTTCTGAGCCGTAGTTGGAAAGCAACCACGGCGTCATTAGCATCACTGTTGTGTTAATTAAGGGAAACCAGGTCTGATATTAGTGCCCTGTCACCGTACAACTTAAGTGATTACCAAGTATAGTCCGGTAAACTTTTACCTCAACTTCGTAGGAAGGCACTCTCCAGTGACGACGCGCTACGTCACAGAGGAAGGGAATCCGTGCCCTGCCTCCATCTTTAGATCACAAGGTAAATAATGAATCACCATTCTACAATAACAACAGAGACGGCAGTCACGTTCGAAACTTTTAAAGGTGTCACATCCCAGAAGACAATGTTCCTGTATTCACCGCCACAAGAATGTCACGTAGCTACTTCTGTCATTCATTATGTGAAAATATCGGCTGCATCTCTTAAAGTTTTACCTTTGAGCGCATATTGAAATTTACAACTACAAGAACATGTTTATTGAATCAATATTTTAGCCTATATTGAAGTATTTTAGCCTATATTGAAGTATTTTAGCCTATATTGAAGTATTTTAGCCTATATTGAAGTATTTTAGCCTATATTGAAGTATTTTAGCCTATATTGAAGTATTTTA
>Ga0123352_10011558_pt1 | contig 13919 bp, 8 predicted proteins | sample TergutLab28metaG_FD_89700 | JGI IMG/M metagenome (GOLD analysis project Ga0123352, IMG submission 89700) | Labiotermes labralis P1 segment gut microbial communities from Petit-Saut dam, French Guiana - Lab288 P1 | ecosystem: Host-associated > Arthropoda: Insects > Digestive system > Gut ...
TACTGCAATATACTGCAATCCATCAGATGCCTGTATGTTGTACTGCTTAATTTAAGGGAAGGACTGTTTTATCTTTACCTTAAGTCATTCGACTTGATACGTTTAGGTACCAACCAGTGTCTTCACATAAACTCCACGATTATGAAGCATGTGTGTGAATAATATTAAGCAAATTTCAAGCCCATTAGGCCTGTGTGTGCTGTGTTAGTATATGCATCTCTCCCGCTTATTTGTGACATCCTTTGGGGAGAATTCTCCGCCCCTCTCACGCTGATAGCACTCAATTCATCTTGACCCTAAAGAGATGTGCACTACACAAAACGTACGAAACATGGCATAATTAGGAAGCTGCGAATGTGTGGGTCATATATTGGATATTTTAGTGGGTCCGTCATTTAGTGATACTCCAACAGACCGGCCTGCCTCCTGTGGTTATAACGAGGATATCCTTATATACGCCTCGCCTAGGTGGCTGCGTGAGTGGACACTGTCTATCAAGGTTTCTCCATCCCTTGCTGTGACCACTTCTGATTCGAATCGTATACAGCTCAGTGATCCTAGGGACCTGAGAAATTTAACGTACTGGTAATGCCGCGATAGTGCTCAGGGATATCCCCATTCACAGTCTTAGTAAGCCGGTTATTTAGTAACTGTTTATGTCTCTGTACTTAAAGAGACAAAATATAGAATTCGGAGTTGTGGTGTATCGACCTTCTCCGAATGGAAGACGCTTCAGCAGGGCATTGGTCAGGCCGAGCTCCATCGTACCTGCTGGGCTGCAGAGTAATTTTATTCGCCAGTTGTTGGTTAATTTTAATGCAATCACAAGGCGTTACGCCGTGGTGTAATATTTTCTGTTAGTAATCCACGATTCTACAATGGTTGCAGACACGTATATGTGCCCTTCTGTCATGGTTCAAGGTCGCAGTCATTAGTTTTAATCACAAAAGATGTTGCTGTAGCAACTAAATGCTACAGCAACATTTGTGCAACTAAATGCTTTGCTTTTTGATTATCAACACGCGTACCGCCCTTTTGTTCTTTGAGTTCTCGTATGGTACATGAAACTGAGAAATGTTCTGTTCTGAAAATTTTCGAGTGAAAACTCTACGCTAGGCGTTACGTGGAATTGATTTACATCTGTCGGGCTGGGATGAAAATGTCAAATCCATTTGTGGCATCATGTGATTGATTATGCATTGTACAGTACTTGCATATATTAAACACCGTATAAGTAAGCCTAGTTATTGTTATCAGCATAAACTGTGAATGTTCATTTGCATAATGCCCCAGGTAAACAGCGACTCCCGTATTTTCTGCCATATTTTGTTTTGTAGTTAACATAACTTGTCGCACACTGTTTCAAATAAAAGTTGCGAGTTTCAGTTAGTTCTTTGTGTTATGTTATGTTACATGCACGTGTGTTATGTTATGTTACCTGCACGTGTGCTATGTTACATGCACGTGTGTTATGTTACGTTACGTGCACGCTTGTTATGTTATGTTACATGCACGTGTGTTGTGTTATGTTATGTTATATGCACGTTTGTTTTACCGTGAGGTGTTTTTTGAAAGTAAATCCGTAACTTCGATTTGGGCTTTAGGGTCGAGTAGGATTTATGTTAAATTGACATATATCTAAACGAAATTTGCTCGAAAACTATTATTAGGTTACGTGTAAGGTCATGCCCGCTTTCTTATCGCGTCATCGCCCCCAAACACATTAAACAACGTTGCAGTGTGTATTTTGTGTATTTCGTCTTCGCCCTCGGACAAGATGCTCAGGACGGATTACTAGCTGTAAGTAATCTTAGTAATTAACCAACTTAATGCACAAATTCTTGTTTTATAATAAGTTTATTACATGCCTCTGTATGTTTCGAGCACTATTGTGCTCATCATCAGGAGGTCAAAATTGTATTGTACAGCATCTGGTATCATCACACCTACGGGGTAAAGGGTCCATTCGTTATTAGCGTCTGTGTTAGATGACTGGCCCGCATCCTAGGGTCCTGGATAGGCGGGTGGTTGGGTCCACATGCGGGCGAATGTAAGAATTCTCATCCCTTGACGTAGCAGGAAGCCCGATAGTGCAGTGCACCGCGGCTGAACCTTGCAGTCCAGTTCTAACGTTTCGGGGAAGTGTTTACGAAATCCATTTTCCAGTCTGTCGTAATGCGAGGCCTGCGGACGGTGTTTCAATTTGGTTGTCTCATCATTTGACGTAATAAAAATAAGTGTTGTCTTTCAGCACGGCTTCTGCTATCCCCAGTGCAGATTTAAGGCTGCGTAGAGTCTGAACTGCCATTTAAATGGATGCCGTGCAATCACATCTGTAAAGGAGGGAATCAATCTACAAAGGAGATTGGCTGGAGGGGGTGGTTAGCATGTGCGTTGAGGGACTGACGTGCTGGAAGAGGGGGAGGGTAAGAGAGCCCAAGTTGTTTTGTTTCGCTACGAAGCCACGAGAGGACGTTGGCTGTCGTATCTCGCAACTTGGCGTCGTCCATAAAACCTTCTTCATCTCCTGTCTCGAGTCATCTAATGTAGCCTTTACGTTTTTTTCGTTCCTTTTGAATTCACCCCCTCCTCATGCGTCCACTCAGATCAGTCGTTACTGATACAGTAATTCCTCTTGTGCTGTAGGTAGGAGGTCCCATACGCGCCCTGTAAAGTGTAAAATGTAAAAGTTGGAAAATTGAAAATATGATTAATTATTTTAAAAAGGTACTTCTGTAAATTGGATTCCTGTGGCACCTCGCCCTTGACAGATGGCTGGACGCACCCGAAGAATGTTGAAGGAGAAACTGGTCTTGTAAAGACAGTGGATTAATGTTTGTTGATTGCGCGGCCGACACGCCTAACACGACTAAACGACAATTATGATGTAACCGTTTGAAGCCCATTGGTGTGTGTGTGTGTGTATGTATGTGTGTATATATGTATGTATGTATGTATGTATTTATGTATGTATGTATGTATGTGTGTATGTACGTACTATGTGTATGTATGTATGCACGTATGTATATGTGTGTGTGTATGTACTTATGTATGCACGTATGTATATGTGTGTGTTTACGTACGTACATATGTATGTACGCTTGTGTATGTACGTATGTGTGTGTATGTATGTATATGTGTGTGTGTATGTGTGTGTGTGTGTGTGTGTGTATTTCCTATGACGCAGAAACTGAACTTGGACGAACATCAGTCTAAAAAAGTTTAAGTCTGGCAGATCGCCTTAATATTCGCGAGAAATTTGCATTACCAGTGATTTAAGACGTGATGCCTAGCATTGCATTAAAGTTTTGAAGCCCAGTGGTACCTATGTATACCGCCTGTTTAATAGTTAGAAACTCTGAAAGCAGGCCACGCAGTGTTATGTGTTTCGTGTGAATCGCGCAATGAATAACGGTCATTTCCGTTTACAACAGTAGCCTGCTGGTGTTGGTAGTACGCACGGAGTGTGTCCTCTGAAGTATGTAATGATTTCTTGTGTATTATGTACATGAACTTCGGGCCCAGTCCTAGGCCGTGCTATGGCTGAGGCGCTTAGTCGCCTACCTCTGACCGTGGAGTCACGGGTTCAATCCCCGTTCAGCCCTTGACAGTGTAGTAGAGGACTAGGTGGTACTGGGACAGGTATTTCACACATTACGTCAGTTTTCTCCACCAGTGCCCCATATTGATCTTCGTCCTCCTGGTATACTACAAGCGGGCGAAGCCTGAGAACTTTCTAACAAGACATTGTTGGTTTAGATCTGGGGCCGCACTAGACGTTAAAAGTATTTTCAAATAGTTTTTATTTCTGGACTCAGTTTATTAGTAGCCAGCCTGTCAAAACGGAGACCCCGGTTCAATCCTGGCCCAGCGCATGTGGTATTTGTGGTGGACAGAGAGACACTGCGACGGTTTTCCTTTCTCATTATCATTTCGCCAGTGCTGCACATTCATAGTCCCGTGCTACTGTTATCGTAAGGATAGGCCGGCGGATCCTTGGATACTTCAGATAAAACAGTGCTGTTCTGGAACGGGAACGTTGTACAGAGACACCATTTCATTTAATGCAGGCTTCGAAGCGTTAATGGTATTTGTTTCCTCACTTTGAATTTACATCACAACATATACGCAGCAGAAGGCTGAAGTTGTGCTCTACACCTTCAGTCGTTTGTGCTTCGAAACGCACGGTTTACCTTTCGGGTTTATTGTGTGAGATTTATCTCATTCGTGCACCTCGAATTTTACGATTTTGAGGGTTTCGTACACCATGTAAGCCATTTGCTGGTTGGGATTTGAGGAATCGCATTAGTTAGATGGCAAGAGGTCATAGGTCCTAGAACGAATATGTAACTTGCCAAATGGAGCAGAGTCACCCCCGGGCATGGGCGCAACGTTGAGGGGAGGGGATCTACCATACCTCTATTCTTCGTAAAACGCAGGTTTTTAATTTTTTGTCTCTACGCCACCCACACAATCTTTCAGAAAACATTTCTATTTTAATATGCCCCTCTTCGACTCAGTAGCGAAAAAAAATTCTTCGGAAAAAAATATTTTAGAGGCATTTGACCCCTCCCTTGCACTTCCAAGTTACGGCTATGCCCTTGAGAAGCTCAACTAGTCAAGGAATTTCCCGCATGTTATAGAATTATAAGGTTCATTACCGTGGTTACAAAAGCCCGCCATATGTTCGTGCCCGGACGCAGAAGATTCCACTTCACACCTTACCATCCACTTTGAGATGTACTGTAATATTCTCCCCATCTCCGCCTAAGTTTTAAAAGTGGTCTCTTCTCCTCATACCTTTAGATCCCATATGCATTATTTTGTGCTCCATGCATCCCACATGCCCCGCGTATCTCATTTGTCCTCCTTTTGATGATCCTAATTTGTAATATTTGCCGAGGTGTAAAAATCATGAAACTCCTCGTTATACAGTTTCCCCAGCCCCTGTCTCTCAAATACAATTGTTCTCCTCAGCACTCTTTTCACGAGTACCCAAAGTCTATGTCCTTCCCCTAATTTGAAGACCAATTTCTTAGAACGGATAAAATAATTAATGCCTTTTTATTGCATTAACGCTTAAAAACCTAACTAAACATCAGATATACTCGAGTAAAGAAACTGGTGAGAATTTGTGTTCGTGAACTTGAAACACGCCAGCAGGTTGTGGAAAGTGTTATCTCTAGCTATATTATGCACAAATTATAATGCTGTTAGTAATCCATCTGTATTTTTATGTATGCTTTATTGATGTTCAGTAACTCCTAGAAGATAATTAAGATAGTTGGAAACATTTTGCGATTATGACAAACTGTGTGTAAAAATCTAATTTTAACATTAGTGCATTTGTTGGTTTTACTGTGTGAAATGTTTATTAATGCACGGACATGAAGAACGTTAAGATTATTCATATTGCGTTTGCATTGTCCACTTGCTTAGCAAGTCGACCATATCAACAGATTGGTTGGGCGTGTTTTAGCAGTGTATACCATTAAGGTAGGGCTCTTAACGTCTCTCGACCGGAATCCAAATAAAGTTTGGGAGTAAGCTTCGCCACCCACAGCTCAGTATGGAATTAATAGCATTTTCATTTTACTTATGTTGCTGCTTTTTGTATATTAAGTATATTGTTGGTACAAGATATAATTAAGCTGTTAGAAAGTTAGATACTTTTACATAATGATATATTAGAGCTTGATTAGTAATTAGTTTATTAGTTGATGCTACACAGTAGTTTTGTAATAGCAGAAATATTAGAAGGACTGCACAAAATTGAAAGAAATATCAATATATTCATGTGAACTCTAACTAAGCGCTAGCTTTGAAATTCTTTATACCGTGATAATGCGGTTTATAGGCTGCATCTTAAGCCTTTGTCGGCTTGAAGCAGGTTTTGTGGTGACTAGTGATTAAAATCCTGCTTCATACAAGTATATTGTAGAAAACGGTAGTAAAACTTCCAGAACCTCATTTCTTACATTTTTTATGTTATTCATTTCAATTCACAACGCACCAAGTGATATTTGTTTGTGAAAATTGTACCTCAGTGTCTCGTCGTTTCGAATCTCGATAAACTGCCCTTTAATGCCAGTTATGCTCGAAATGTCATCATCGAAATCTTCGACGTCAGTGACAAATGGGTGGCACATCCAGCTGTACTTGTCGCATACTCCAGGTTTCAACAGTTAGTGCTTCCCATTGTACCGCGATAGCATTTTTTACGTCCGGAGATTAAACATATTCACCTTCCAGAGGGAAATCTGATAACGGAAGGACTCCGTCTTGTTTCGTTTTACTTTGCTGTTTTGTAATGTCTGCTTCTCTTTCAAGGCTGTCGACTTCTTCGTTAACCGCGTCACTATCTGATGCATTGATACGTTGAATTATTTGATTCTGGCAAATATATCTGAAAGATAGGCTTGTAGGGCCAGAACGTTAGAGACACAGAATCCTTTTTTTCTGAGACAGGTTGAACCTCATTACCACTGTTGGACGACAGGAGTGTTCTTGTGCAGTGGGAGTGAATATCTGAGCACATGTGCCTAAAAAATACTCTTGTTTAAAGACATGGTTTTATAAAAGTATACAGCTTGAATGACCTCTTTCATCTAGACATAACCTGTCGTCCGACAGTTTCCTGGAAGCAAGAGTCTCCCTGTAGATGGGGCAATGAAAATGTTTCACCTGTGAACTTCCTTCTGGCACAAAAACCTTAGCATGTTCCAAGCTTTGCCAGTGCACCATCATTCCACAAAATGAGACGCTGATTGCAGGTTAGAGCGTCTTGATTTAAAACTTGTGTGTGTGTGTGTGTGTGTTTGCAGATAAATCTTCGCCTGCTGTAGTGGTAGTCACTGATCAACAAAACTTCTTCCCTTCTGTTAACCTTGTACAGCGTACGTATGCTGTTACTGTGCTTCGTCGCGCACCTCAACTGTCGACTCACTGCTCTGGCACACCACGTGTGACATTACGCTTTTCTGGAAGGACATTTCAGTTTATTAAGAGGCCCATGGCGGCGCACCGTAAACGGCATGGCCACCCATTTGTAGATCTTGACGTATAGGCCAGTAAACCCTACATTAACGTAACCACGGTTTTATTCACTTCTTAGAAGTTTATCACTGAATAACATCCGAGGTTTATTAACACAGTCTACTACGCTTTTGACATGAGTTTATTAATTTCATCTCAGAATAATTCCTCCCTTCCCCTTCCGAAATTGGTTAAATACGTGTCTAATTTTTAGGTACGCGGGACAACAAACTTCAGTCCTATGAATGTGACCCTAGCGGAAGCAAACAAGGTTTGTGATGGAAATAAAGTTTCAGAAGGAGTTGCCCAAACCTATAGAAGTCAGTTCATCATTTTTTGTTACTATCCTCTTCAGGATCACATTTACGTTTTTGTGATTTCAGTGATGAATTTTATTTGCGGCAGATGATGCTTGGACGAAAAGAAAAGCCAGTCTCCTCATTTCTTAACCTGTGTACAGATCATATGTAGGTCACACTAAACAAATGATCCGTTGCAGAGATATTTCCTTGAAATTGGATCATAATTGATGTAACTTAAATATGTGTTTAATGTATACAATTTTCGTACTGGATCTTTTGGAAAGGGTGGAAATTATGTAGCCTATTTGTTGTGTCGTCTTTTCAGGAACTCTTCCAAGGACTTACTGGGGATCACTGAGTGAAACAAAGCCACTCCCAAATGAGGATAAATTACGTACATAGCTCTTCAAAAGGGGGCACTTCCGCGTAATCTACCACGCACCGTGTATGTCGTTTTAAAAGACGAAAGTACACAATATTAATTAAAATAACCGGCATTCAAAATTTTCGCGATAATGTCGCAGACGCTGTGGCGTTGGCATGACGTCCTGTTTCTGCATTTTATCCACGAGTAGAGCCTGTAGAAATAAGATTTTTGTACATCCAGTAGTAGGCCTATCCGTCGTCAAGGAAAATTTGTCCTGCGGGAGTTATGCTGCGAGTCTGAGAGTTAAGAGAAAAGGAATGGCAGAACGAGTTTAGATGAGACACATACGACAAGGGAGTAAAATAACGTGTCCCCACCATAAATATTCATTACGTCCGTCTACGGGTTTGGACTTCTAAACTACATAAAACAGAATGAAGAGGAAGAGTCAGGAAGAAGACAAAAATACAAGGTCCGAGGAAGCTAGGGACGTCCCTTAACTATTTAACTTGTGCTAACTTTGTATTCTGCTATTGTAACGAATTCGACCGTCTCAGCAAGCCGACATTTATAAATCAAGGTGTGTTTGGTACAAGCGACCTGTAAGTTTACACCAAGCAATAAAAAATTGTAAGAAACAATTTCATTGGCTATGGAATGCAGAGCGAGAGTAATTTTTGCTTCTAATAACCTTTCTGCCCTTTAGTTTGATTTGGTGGAGGGGATTTGACGGTGGCCGCAGTTTGCTGTACCAAGTTCAAGCAAGAGCTGCCAATTAAAACTTTAAATTTCATGGCGGCATTTGGTCTTATTCTTAAGATGATTAATCCCGTTGTGTTGTAAACAATGAAACAAAAACTAACTGTTATATTCGTCGAATACAGCTTATATTTTAGTGACACAAAACCCAGCTTCATGTACACATTTCAGCTTTTAATAAGCGATCATCAGGCTGTGGATAAGAAAGTAACAGTATTAACATTTACAACTGCATCTGTATAATATATTATGCACCGTCAATACACAACATACATCAAACAAGATGCAGTAATTACAATTAGGTGATATTTGGCTACATGTTTCGGCCGTGACCGGCCATCTTAAGGCCAACTAAGAGCAACAATTAAGGTACAGTAAAAATATTACTCAATGGGATCCCATTCCGTTCACATTAAACCTTGATAAAATATGAAAATTCTTACTTAAGATTAAAACAGTGGAATATTATAGTAAAATGGTAAAACTAAATCTTCCTGCACTGTATTCAGGCCTCACGTATGAATGATAGCTTGGGGTCTTAGCTGTACATCATAGAAAAGAAAATATCATATCTTGCCAGTAGGGTATGCTTGAAGGGAATGCTCTGATACAAGACAGATCTGGCAATGTGGCTTGTACGGTCAGGGAATCCTTAGACGTAATTTTTTAATTGTTAATTAAAAATGTGAATATTCGCATTATGTTGAATGGAATTATGGAGTGAACTGGAATAAAGTGAAGTTCATCTTGTAACCTGGCGCGAAGGCCCATGGGGGAAGCATAGGTATAGCTCTGCTCTTTCTGTAAGCTCGACGCTAGATGGGAGTGGGTGGTCAACACCACGGCCGTGCTGCTGTACCCCCAGGCAGAGAGCTCCGGTACCCATTGCACAGGAGGCTGGGAGGGCTATAGTATGAAGTTATTACTTATAATATGATTTAATTCTATAAATCGTTACTGCTGTAAGAATAAAGTTGTTGAATTTGTGATATGTATCGTTGTATTCCGAAATGAAGCACGTCACTCGCTGGTGAAGTCTCACTGCAGTAGACAGTGGTACTCCCAACTTTGTAGAAACATTGTTAATTACGTGATGAGGGTTAATGAATTTACTTACAAACGTCATAAGGTTAAGATTATGTTAAAACAATCAACGGTCAGTCCCAGGTTTATATTAGAGTCTGATTTATTACCCAGTGCTCCTTCTTTTTCTTATTCTTTGGCGCAACAACCCAAATGTGGCCTAGGCCGCCTCTTTTGCGGTTTCTAGATCACACACAGACACACGCGCGTTAGGACTTCTCTGAAGGAGTAGCCATGGATTACTGATTACGAAATTCGTTCACTCATCGGTTTTAGTAGGTCGTGTTTTTTGCGTTACATGTTGATCCACGCGAGGTTTTATATTCCCGTGAGTTTTCTCCGGTACCCGACTGCTTATCTGGTCGCTGGCTCTTGCCGTCCGTCGATTCTGTACGTGGTATACGCTTGCCCACTAGGGCTGGACCGTGCGTTCCGCCTTATTTCAAGGACACGAAGTGTTAAACAGTGTACTGAGTCGGTGCAGAGTTCAGGTACTTTAATCTTTAGTTACTTTTATCCGTCTTCTGCCAATAACTTCAGAGTTATTTGTGTGTGAAAATATAGAAAGGACATACAGCTTATATGGAATTTCGAAAGTCAAATTCTTTATGTTTTCCAGTTCCGTCACAAAGGGATATTTTGAAGGAAGAACTTTCCAGGAGATAGAGAAAGAGAAATCTGCATTTCCTTTCTTCCTTCCACCAGCTTTTGGCGGGTTAGAACAGACAGGGTTTCTCTTGGGAGCACTTGGCTAGTATTAACCCCAGGCTTTACCCCCTCGACTACAACGACGAAGCTCCGACCGAAACCCCCTTCATCCCCCCTACTGCCACTTCTAGCCCAGCAGACACTGCTTTCGTGAATCCACGATAACTGCTATTAACTCCTATATCGTATACCATCATAAGCGTCTCACCCCTCAGAAGTACCTACAAAATCGTAGTTGTTACATACAGAAGGCCATGAGGATAACCCTGGAAAGATTCACTTCAATTATTCACTAGTCTGTTTTATCACCCTGCTGGTTTGTGTTTGTCTCTAACGGAAGAAAGGTCGCCATTCTAGTGCTATACAACGCTTCAGTACGTACGCATCTCATCGTTACATCTCCGTTGTCATGGTAACAGCCTCCGTGTGGTTGCACACGTCGTACAATTGAACGATGAACCAAGTCTCCTGCCATATGTCCTGAATTCTTTTACACGAATCCTCATCGACCGTGGTATATTTGAGGTAAAGACAGATATGCAGAAACGTGGTACATAGGTCTGTCTACCAGATCACGCGATCACATTCCTGAAGGAAGTAATGTTTTGCTTATGAAGTTAATGGAAAAGAAGAAAATGCATTCTAGGAAACATACCTGAATGAAGTATGGTTAACTGGTGTGTTGTATCTCCTCCAGTCTTCGACGTTTGGAAATTTGGCATGCCGTAGCTACACAGGTTTGTGTAGCATTACGGCCTGGCGCTAACGCACAGCGCCCTGGCCAGCACACATCTTTATCCCCAGTTACGGTTTGATGTTATGGCGTAAAACAGTGTCTCCCCAGCTTTGTACACTTTCACGATTTGATGCTTATACGTCTGTCTTGTTTGTCGCTGAGGCAGAGGTCCGTACGTGCACAACTCTGGGTCCATAGCCGATGTAGGGGTCGGCACAATAATTTGCGTCTGTTTACTTTGGCGCCAGGGTCAGAGCCATGAGCATGTTCACTGCCTGGCTTTAAGAGGATAAACTGGAATTAGCCTACAGAATTTTTTAGGTTTCTCATTGTGTGGTGCTAAGTCACAGATCCGTAGGCACGCAGTTTCTCACTTATTCACGATAGCGCCTTAAGGCTCAGAGCCCCGTATCTACAAATCTCTGTCCATCATTACTCGGCCCGTGGATACAGGACCTTAGGTAGCCCACAGAACTTGGGGTTTATACTGAAGGAACAGAAGCATGGCTGCAGATTTGCACCCGTTTACGGTCTGACGCTGAGGCAGAGAATGCCTCTTCATTCAATGGCCTGCCCGTTTACAATCGTAGAAACACAACCTTCTATATGCGGTTGAGCACCAAGGCACGGAGCAATTAGTACAAAAACTTGTTCCCATATAATGCTGGACGGTTGGGCACAGGTCCATATGAACGTTACTGTGTGTCCATTTGGTGTGTGGCACGCCGGCAGAGAACCGTAAAAATACTTCTTGGCGAAAATGCGCGTGCCACCGCTTACTCACAGATAAGTAAGTCGGCCTACGCAGTTTTACACACTTTCACGGTTTGGGGCTCGGACACAGGGCCGTAACTAAAAAGTTTTTGTGCTGGATGTTAGATTCGAAAACTGTGTCGCCTTCTCTTGTGTACGAAGTTACAACACGCTGGAAAAATATGTCATACCGTTGTACAGTCCAGGTTCGTTTGTCCTTTGCGATTGGGGTTTAGGGTGTGCTGATAGACCGATTTTGCCGATAAATAGAAAGGTGACCTACGAAAAACCATTGTGATGTGGGTTGTGATGAAAAGATTAAATTTAAAAAATACAACATATTTACAAAGCACTGCAAACAATAAAATATACAGCTCAATGGTTACTGGCTTCCAGAAAAATAAATATTTTACCTATTGCTCAGGGAATCGAAATTTATGGGAAAATAGAGATGTAGCCTACAATGGATTCTGGGAAAATTTTGCGGCTAAGAGCGAAGTTGCCGCTAAAGAGCTGTCGAAAAAAAAACTTTTTTTCAATGTATTTCATTAAATAACGTGTGTTGACTTTCCTTAAAATGCAACCATTTTTTATTAATTCATATTTACCGACATCTAGCGACAAAGTGTCTTTGTGAAGGAAAGTCGTGATCTTACGGGAATACACTTTTAGAGTTGTGGCCTAAATAGTAGGTACGTACGTTTCAGTGACGCATCGCGACGCAGTTACGTCTTCGGCTCCCGGCTTTACACAGAAAATGTGTGGTTACTTACTGAGGGATGTTACGTAATGGTTTACTGCTGTGACAAGAAAGGGTTAGGAAATGCAAGTCTCAGCATAGTTTAACATTTATGCCTAGAAATTTTCAGAAATCCTTTTACAACAATCATGATTCGAGAACCGTAGGGTTTACGGACATAGGGCATGAGGTTTATGTTTCAGTTTTCTCTAACCTTTTTCTCCTAACGTTATTCGCTGCGACTTATTTGTAGTGAGTTGCGTTTGAAATGCGTACGGAGGCACATGGTGCGTCTCCTGCTACAGTGTTCGTTATAGTACGTAATAATTAAGACTGCTTTTTTTAGAAACTGTAATAAAGTTTAAAATTTAAAATATATATTATTGAAAATCCGTGTAGCAGTCCTCGAATTGTTACGTGAGAACAGAAAAGCAGACATATTGGAAAGCTAATTGGCTGGCTTTTGCTGCTTCGTTGTAAACGCACTCAAAATGGCAAAATGCACTCTTGAGGGGGCGTTACAAGGCGGGTCTTTTTCATTTGACTACGTCTGTCTACCATGCACTTAGCCTAAATGCAGTACGTATAATCGATTAAACATGAGACAAGAAAGCGAGGCGTTCTGTCTACTCTGTCAATGGCTCACAGTTAATGTATTGGTGTTATGCTAATAATGGACCCTGGATGGTGCCGTCAGTATCAAGACAAGGCTACGGATTGGACGTATGAGAAATCGTAGTGTAATTACTACGAGTGTCTCTTCTTCATTACGTGCAGACCGGCTTTGAGGCCCAACCAACCTATTACCGAATGGCCGCATGGAGCTCTTTCACCGGGGATAAATTGGATGAGGCTTGAAGCTGACTACTTACCGCCTTGTAATGCCGATTATCAGAATTAGTAGAGGCCAGTTGAAATGTGATGGCACACTCGCAGAAACCGGATTTCGTCTTTCGGCGAAATGGACGAGCTCATTTAAATCGGCGGGGGACGTCAGTTCAGTCGACTACTGGCAGCCGAGGTGTGCGCATCAGCGGTAGTAATGTTGGATACACCATGTTCAGAGGTAGTGTGAAGGGTACTGGCTACCCACTCCATTCGCCAGTTTCCCCTTCACTTCCGCTCCAGTGCGTCACCGTGTGCCATCGCATTTCAACTGGAGTCTAGAATTATAACTCCCCTTCCCCAAGCTTTCATGGCGTGTACAGAGATATCTTTGCCTTTATTGTTTTTGTGATTTTCACGATAACAGAAACATACTTATTTTGTGGACCTTTGTAACGTTTGTTAGTTACATTTGTCCGTTAGGCAGTTTAATTTCGTAACGTAATATTCCCGAAAGTTTTAGTGCCTTGCATACAATCAAAGAACTTCAAAATGACTTATTTGCACTGCAATATTGTCGTGTTTTGAACTTATGGGGCTTTTTTTTTTTAA
>Ga0123352_10011561_pt1 | contig 13918 bp, 10 predicted proteins | sample TergutLab28metaG_FD_89700 | JGI IMG/M metagenome (GOLD analysis project Ga0123352, IMG submission 89700) | Labiotermes labralis P1 segment gut microbial communities from Petit-Saut dam, French Guiana - Lab288 P1 | ecosystem: Host-associated > Arthropoda: Insects > Digestive system > Gut ...
GCGCCACATGCCCAGCCCATCTCATTCTTCTCGATTTTATCACCCGCACAATATTGGGTGAGGAGTACAAATCATTTAGCTCCTCGTTATGCAATCTCCTCCATTCCCCCGTTACCTCGTCCTGCATTTCTAGACATGGACAGTAAATATAAAAATGAAACAAAATTTTTAGGTTTACACCTTACTGAAGACGTAAAATGGGATGTGCACATAAAGCATGTGTGTTAACACATTAAACAAAAACTACTACGTAATTCATTCACTTAATAACGTTACAAGTATAAATACTTTCAGAAGTATACATTTTGCAAACTTTCACTCACATCTGCGATATGGTATTCTTTTCTGGGGAGGTGATACACAAGTACAAAAGTTTTTAAATTGCAAAAGAAGGTTGCGAGATTAATTTGTAACGTTAAAAGAAAGACGTCCTGTAGAGATCTATTCAGGATACTGAATATACTGCCAGTGCCATGTGTGTATATAATGGAAACAGTGTGCTACATTAAAGTAAGCAATGAAGGGTTAAAACAAAATTTGGCCATACATGAGAGAAGACACAGATCAGATTTTCAAACACAATTTCGTAGAACTGATATTTTTAAAAAAGAGTGTAATTAATTTGGGGACAAAATTACATAATAAGATTCCAAATTGTTTAAAAAACTTAGAGAATTTAAAACCTTTTTAAAAAAACAACTTAAGCCTTTTTATTACAACAGACCTTCTATTCAGTGGATAAATACTTATCCTATGTGCAGGCACTCTGAAAGGGAATTTTACAGAAAAGTATGGTGTTGGCAATCAAATTACAAATAAAACCAGCAATGTAGGGATGATATAAATTTTTTAGTTAATAGAAAAAATTTTAAAGTCTTAGTTTATTGATATTACTTTTGGTGCAAATGTGGGCAAAGAGAAATTAAGAGTATGGAGTGAAAAAACATGTGTGTGTTATTTATATTGAGAGTGTAGCAGTACTGCACTTCTGTAGACGTACGATAAATAGGTAACGAGTACTAAGAGTCATATGAATGTTTATCTGTATTAGCAGAAAGAAGTTGTGTGTTTTTATACTGTATATGAATCATAATTTTTATGTACATTTTTTATACTGTATATGAATTGCATTAGCTAAATAGAATTATAAAAACTTAGTATAAGAAATGATGGATGTATCCTATACACAGTGTTGTCAAAAGGATGAAATAAACTGAAACTGAAGTCTCAATCTGATCACCGGATCAATATTTGGTGAGAAGTACAGATCATTAAGCTCCTCATTATGTAGTTTTGTTTACTCCCTTGTTACCTCGTCCCTCTTAGGCCCAACTATTCTCCTCAGCACCCTGTTCTCAAATACCTTCACCCTACATTCCTCCCTCAATCTGAGCGACCAAGTTTCACACCCATACAAAACAGCAACCTGAAAGACAAAAGATTCTGCACAGAATGATTGGAAGCATTCCCTGACTGCAATCTACTCTTAATTTCTTCCTGAAAGAATTTGATTTGTTAAGGTTGTTCCAAAATATTTCAACTGTTCCAACCGTTCAAAGGAACTATTATCGATCTTTATTTTGTGACTCTGACCTGCATTCTGATCTCGAGACATGACCATGTACCTAGTTTTATCAGCACCTCCTTCCAGTCCAGTCACCTTACTAGCAATTACTATAGCCTCTGTATTTTTCCCTACAGTATGTATGCTTCCTCCCAATACATCATCAGCATAAACCAAAAGCTGATGTGTACCATTTAATTTCAAGCCATCCCGGTTTACCTGAACCCTCCTAATGGCCTACTCTAAAGCAAAGGTGCAAAGCAATGGCAATAAAGTATCTCCTTGTTTCAAGCCATTCTTAACAGGAAACATGTCAGACAAATGCTTGCCTTCCTGGACTCTGCTAAACATTTTATTCAGACACATTTTTATTATCCATACCAGTTTCATTAGGATTCCAAACCCCATCAGAACATTACACAACACCTCTCTCTCTTTCTTGAAGTCTATAAATAGCTGATGCATTGCTTCAATGTATTCCCATTTTTTTCCTCTCCAATATTTGACAAATGCAGAATACATGATCAGTAGTTGACCACTGCGTCAAAATCCACACTGAAGAACCTCAATAATTTCTTCTGCATATGGAGTAAACCTTGACAGCAGGTTGTTGGATATAATTTTGTACGTAACTGACACAAGTGATATGCCTCTGTAATTACTATAATCTGTTTTGTCACCCTTCTGACAGAGAGGTACAATGAATGACTCCTTCCACTCCTCAGGTAATTCCTCCTTATTCCAAATAGAATAAATAAGTTTATGGATCTCAAGAGCAAATTGTTCTACCCCCTGCTTTAATAATTCCACTGGGATTTGATTAATAACTGGTGATTTGTTTCTTCTCAGCTTTTCAATAGCCATCTCAATCTCACAGACACTTGGCTCAGACTCTAGTGGTTCTGTTGTCTGTATTTCTGTCTGCCTAACATCACTAACCCCAAGTACATTCAACAACTGAGAGAAATGGTCCCTCCACCTAGCCAACATACTGTGGAAGTTTGTAACCAAATCATTCTTCTTATTTTTCGCTATGTTAGTTCTAGGATAGCAGCCCTTTATAAGTCACTGAAGCCCCTAAACAACCCTCTGATATTCTTTGGTCTTAGTGTTAGTTTAAAGGTCATCAACTTTAGCTTTCAGATATTTCTTCTTTTTGTTCCTGAAATGCTTACTAGCTTTACATCTTACAATGTTTAGATTAACTACACTGCTTTGCTTTGGATCCTGTAACCACTGCATTTGAGCCTGCTGCCTCTGATCTAAAAACATAAATGCTCTTCATCAAACCATGGTCTATAATGCTTCAATTCATACAGACCTAGACCCTCTTTAGCTGAGATTTTGATATTCTCTTTCATGTTTTCTCAAGCCCTGTTGATGTCCTCGCTAACACCGAAGTTCTACAAAGCTGCAAACCTGTTTAAGATCTCAATCTGATACTGTTTCCTAAACCTGCAACTCATTTAGCTTCCTGAGATTAAATCTTTCCACATCAAACTTCTTTGCTCCATGTTTAATTAATGCCAGACCTCCCCTAACTTTTGCAACCACAAAATACTGATTGGTAACACAGTCAGCTCTCCTCAAAGAACGAAGATCAAGTATACTCGAATGTCCTCTCATATCAATATGTGATCAATCTGACTGTCAGTCTTCCCATCAAGAGAGGTCCAGGGGTATTTATGAATGCATCGGCGCAGGAACATCACACCCATGATAACTACATTTTTTGATATGGCAAAGTTCACCATTTTAACACCATTATCATTACTATCCTGATGCAGACTCTCATTCCCAACTGTCGGTTTGAAAATATCCTTTTAACCCAATTTTGCATTAAAATCTCCTAACATAATTTTTATATGTTACTTAGGAAAATGATAAAAAATACCTGCTCTAATTCCTTATAAAACTGTCTTTTGAGTCACTGCTTTTCTGCTCATTTGGGGCATGCACATTCAAAACAATATCACACCAGTGACCTCTTAGAACTATATATAAAATCCTATCACTAACAAACTCTTACTCGCTTAATTGCTGATACTATTCTGTGGGGTACAAAAAATACTGTTCCCAGTTGGTAACATTTGTTTCTTTTTCCATAGAAAAAAATATAATCCTGTGCTCTCACTGTGCCCTCGTTGATCTATCTAATCTCCTGTACACCCACTAAATATAATTCGTATCTTGCCAATTCCATGGCTGCTGTTGTAAGTGAACCTGCCCTATACATTTTCCTTACATTCCAAGTACTGAGTTTCACATCACTTTTCCATCGCTTAGTTCATACCAACAGATCAGTCCAGGTCTGGGGCACAGGTGTATGTTGCACCAACAGGCCAGTCTTTACGGTGAGAATTTGTTAGCACCTCGCCCAACCCCCAGGCTATAGGACCATCCCTTGTCGGCTGCCCACAACTGCTTAGTCAATACATTCACAGCTATGCTCCACATGGAGGTCATTCCTCCATCCACAACCTGAAGACCTGCTATGCTGTGGTGACAGGGACCTGCTACTAGAATGTATCAACTACACTCCCTGAAAATGACCTTTAGGGGCTGAAACACATTGCAGTTACGTATAGTGTCAATAAAGTAGCGATTTAATAACATATATATGCATTTGTTGGTGTTTATGTGACACAGTCAACTACATTAACATCATTGTCGCATATTATATTACCGCGTATATCCTGTTGCATTCCATTACAGCAATACATTAAATTAATACAGACCACACAACTGTTTGTTACTGTGTGTGTGTGTGTGTGTGTGTACGTGCACTACCATCCTCTTATAGGTTTGTATTTTCTTGCCTGCTGATGATCCTTTGGGTTTGAAACATGCAGTGATTATAAAAAATGAACACAAAAATAAATAAAAAATAAATAAACAAATAGTTGTGGCATGTATCAGTTTAATACATTGATGATGTGATCATGTTCCTGATAATTCTTTGAACCAAAGCAGGTTAAGCAAATGAACTCCACAGAGCACAGTTCTTGTTCAGAAGCCAGTCAACAACTGCCCCACTTTATATGCAACGTGCTGACCTGTCATTTCACAACAGACCATCACTTGTCCTTACCCTAAGCCAGATAAATCCAGTTCACACCCTCTCATCCCATTTCTTTAAGAACCACTTCAATATTTTCCTTCTATCTATACCTAGGTATTCCAAGTAATCTCTTTCCTTCAGGTTTCCCCAGCCAAACCCTGTACATATTTGTCTTGCCAGACCCATGCTGAACTAGCTGCTGTAATAAAGTTGACATTTTACAGTCGTGCTGACACATTATTATCTGACTGCATATGTTATGACAGAAATGTTCAGTGCATAAGTCAACTCATCAGTCAAATATCTTACCACTTGACCAGACATGATGTTGAGGTATTATCAACAGCACATTTTACGTACCTTTCACAATCAAAATATCCTGTACACATGCAGTCCTGTAGTGTATGTCTGTATCGGAACTCTCAGCCTTCCAAGAGCTGGAAGCTGTACATCAGATTATAATGCTCTACAATGGGCATCAGTGCCATCAATTTGGCATAATTTCAGTGCAGTTCTCAAACAACTGATGACTTTAATCTGACTGGCAATTTAAATGGAACACAAATCTGTGAAATACCACTGAACTGGTTATGTGAAGGCAACACAGATCATCTTGCACCAGCACAGAGTCGCACAGTCACCAGTATAAAATTGTTGTTGTAACCCTAGTGCTGTGAATCCATATTAAACCATGTCATACAAAAGCCACATAAACACAGCAGGAAAAACAAAGCTCTACAGCACTGTCACAACTTCCTTATGGCTGCAGGTACATACAGCCTCATTACAATAGGATAACAGGGTTCTCTCCCGGGGTAAATTGGCCAGAGCATGAAACTGATCAAATCACATCTAGTGCAGTGTTAAGAAAGGGTGAAAATACACTTTGCTCCCCTATATGTTTGCATGGTAATGACAGCAAAATATTTAAACAACTGGGGTTCTGGCTATCCTACCAATTATTTTCTATGATTACATAACAGGGCTGTGTAATGAATATGCTTCATATGGACAGACTATCATTCGATATACATGATCTGAAATGTCTCTTTGACAATATGTGGAACAGCCTCAATGTACATAAATGGTACTGGTACCGCCGCCGCCGCCACCACCACCACCGCCAAAATCCTATTCATATTTATTCCATCTACCAACAATGACATAGCCTGGGTACCGACAGCAATGTAAAAGAGAACAGTATCTTGTTTGTAACAGCAGAAGATAGACACACATATGACATAAAAAGAACATTAACGTACAAATTTCTTTTGAATTACAAACTAATGTTACCTGAATGTAACTTTAACAACACACAATTTGTAGGGTGGGATGTCTATGGAACATAAAAGAATTTAGGGATTGGCATACAAATTTTGTTTGGTGTGCTGTCGTGCCAGTTTCATATACTGTTACAGTCAATGATGGTGAACTGTCATCACACCATCTTATGATCAGAATGTATCGTAACAGGTTCTGTTTTGTGTGCTGTTACTGGCAAGCTGCCTACTGATCAGAATGCATCAAAACAAGTTCTGTTTGGAGTACTGTTGTTGGCAAGCTGCCTACTGAGCAGAATGCACCATAAGAGGTTCTGCTTGGTGTGCTGTTATTGGCAAGCTGCCTATTGATCAGAATGAACCATAACAAGTTCTGTTTGGAGTACTGTTATTGGCAAGCTGCCTACTGATCAGAAGGCACCATAACAGGTTCTGTTTGGTGTACTGTTGTTGGCAAGCTGTCTACTGATCAGAATGCATCAAAACAAGTTCTGTTTGGTGTGCTGTTATTGGCAAGCCACCTACTGATCAGAATGAATCAAAACAAGTTTTGTTTGGAGTACTGTTGTTGGCAAGCTGTCTACTGATCAGAATGAACCATAACAAGTCCTAATTTAATGCAATACATCCTGTTGCATTCATGGAACATTAAAAAACATATGGTTTACTAGGCCATCCAAAACAACTGCCTACTTACAGCTCTGTGCAGAAAGCACACAGCTGTGAAGATGTGCTTGGATCTAGGTTAAGAACTGTCTGCCATTCACTCACATACCATGATGCTGGAGATCATGTGGTTTTCATGGCGGGTCACTTTCCCCTGTAAAAATAACAATACTTACCAAGATGTGAGGTTGTGACATTAGTTCTGCTGAGAATCCAAGTTGTCTGGGACATTATGTTGCATTGTTGGGTGAGTGTTCCAATGTTTTGACATGGCACAGTGTCTCCATCTTCAAGCAGTCTCCCTCCCTCCCCCCTCCCACACAAACAAACAAAAACACACACACACACACTGCATGCACATGTTAGTTATAGTGAAATCAGCAAAACATTTCAACTGTTATTAACCTTTATCCTACATGGGTAGGTACTTAAATTTTAGTGCACAGTTTATGGCATTTTGTAAACAAAAAAACAGGGACTATGCAGCATGTCTTAAAAAAAACGCAGTAAAACTCCTTGTTGCTTAAATATATACCATAAGTTCATAGGTCTTTAAAAGGTCAACAGCCTCCCACAGTAAATTTTAATCATGCATCCTGAATCCCTGTACATAAAGCCAGGATATGCTTATATGAGAAAGGTGGGCAATTCAAGTATCATTTGTACTTTACACCGGTACATGCATGTTTATATATCTGTGGATGTTTAAAATATTATAATAAGTATGACTTGTGTGACCCCATAATTTTACCAAATGTTTGTTCTGTGCATCATGCAAGACACACACACACACACAAAGAATTTCAAGTCTGACATGTGTACAGTAAAGGGTGCCAACAGAAAAGGAGAAAACTGCATAAGCAGAAATGTTGCAGTTTTAATAACGAATTGCAGGCACAAAAGAAAAGAGAAGAGCTCAAGAAAATACTGAGTGGAACACTAATAACTGAACAAACACTGTAAGTTGTGAATGAAGTTTAGAAATAAATGTGTATGATGAGGAACATCTACTGAAGTCTGAAGACCTACAACTGAAGACAGCTGGCAAACTATTAAACACACAGAATACTGCTCTAAAACTCAAGTCTTGCAGAATGCTGTGGTGAATCAAATGACAAGAGCATGAAGCTACAGGATGCACGTTCAGACAACAGGTGCAGGCACACACAACGAGACACACCTTGCTCCTGTCTCCATTATCAACCCTAAGTCTCCATGACGGACGGCGTTCTTGACCTGACCCTTCCTCCTTTGCATCTGTTGCAATACCAGTAGAAGGCACAGCTGCGGTTGCTGTTGTTATTGTTGCTGTAACTGATGTTGAACTACCAGTAGGGATGACAACAGCTGGCTGCAGAAACCAAGTTTCAAATGGATGGTATAAAACAAATCCCAGAAAGTATGCAAATGTCATGTAACAGCAATGAACTGTCTAAACCTAGGTGGAATAGACTGAGACAGAAGGAAAGAATAAAATGGAACATAACCAAAAGGTTTTACCTTGTCTATGGCTGATAACATTCAAACTGACAGAGCATTAAATGATCCATAACAAAAACCAACACAATTAACCCTCCAAAGGCCAGTCACAACTACTTGTACCACAAAATTGAAGACACTGCAGAAGTCAGTATTTTACCCATAACACCATGTACTTATCCACTATGTATGATTCTTATTATCAACAGCCATTATGCAGTGCGATCAAACAATTTCCATAACACCACTTACCTCCCAATCAATGCTGTCCCTTCAGGGACGTCTGGTTGTGACTTTACAGAGCCAACCCAGAGATCACACCATCACTCAAAGCAAGTGTATCTGTAATGTTGCTTAATCATGATAATACTATCATTCTACTTCCCTTGTAACAGCATGTGAGATTTGGGACATGAAACATAATCATCCAGCAGTATTAAATTTTGTGAGTACGGTGAGGCTGGAATGGCAGTCATTTTGTTTTCAGGCATAAATTCATGCCTAGAGCATGGTGGGCATGTGCTGTCATGGTGCACAATCCCATTCCCCAGATTCCAATTTTCTGGTCCGTTTCACAGCATATTTTACCTCAGATGACACAGTAATGCTGGTCTAGAGTTTTTTTTATTGTAAAACAAATTCATAATGCACAATTCAGTAATTGTAAACAAACAATGAGCATGCTCTTCACTTCTCAATGAACTGGTGATGATGCTCTTCCACTCAGATAGGGGTTGGTTGCTGGGTCACACTCACAAATCCATTTCTCATCGTCTGTCATTATCATCAAAAAGAATTCTGGGTCCCATTTAAACCTCTCTGGAATGTCTTGGCATGTGCTGACATGAATCTCCTTCTGCAGCTCACCCAGCAGGCAGGGCACAAGTTTGGTAGCCATTACATACATTTTTATATTATCTTTCAAAAAGCTCTGAATGGTACCAAATAAAATTCCAAATGCATTCTGAACTTCACAGACAGAAATTCTCCTGTTTTTTGAAGACAAGTTCCCACACTCAGTTCACATATTCATCTGTTCTGCTCATCAATGGATATCCCAAATGTTCAGCATCTTCTACACTGCTTCTGAACTTCAAAAACCACTCAAAAACCTCTGTTCTTTCAACTCCACGTTCTTCAAAAACTACCTCCAACATTTTGAAAGTTTCCGTACTATTTTTACCAGTTTAAGCCAAATTTTAATGCAGACATGCTTTCTAGGTACACCAAAATTGCAAATGGGACAACACATGTGTGTATTCAAACAGACATTACTACACGTACAGTCACAGGTGCCACAGCTTCATTCCAAGCAGGCAGTGACTCAGCAACCTCAGCACCATCTACACTCAATCTGAACAGTTTGTGCTAGCAGCAGCAGAAGCGTCATCTTCACAGACGACACCCCATTGTGTTACCTTAACTCAGTTATTCCATATACAAACACAACTACTGTCATTATAAAAACAGTTCTGTTTTTACAAAATTTGCTACATGTTTCAGCCAATAAGGCTATCATCTGTTCAATACTACTTCTGCCTTCCTCTGTACTTTTTTGTAACAGCTGTGCCAGATGATGGTCTTCTTGGCCAAATATGTACTGAATTTTTGTAAAAACAGAAATGTTTTTTTTAATTATAAAATTAGCTGTATGTTTGACTGGATTATTAGAGAATAATTCAACAGTGTCATCTAATGGTCAGTCTTGAAACTATTTGATCGCACCATATATTTCACCACACAGCATATACCAACTGGTCTTTCAAAAGAAGACAAACTGTGTTATCTCTGAGTACAAGCTAAATTTTTAAATATAATTCAGACCAATTTGTCTTTAAAACACTTTACAGTGAATACCGTGGACAGAGACAAACTGTGCACCTGTTCAACAAGGCATTTACTGTCTACAGAGATCTACCTGTGCATACTTGGAAAATATTTTATGAACCATGTTTTCATTTCAAGTTAACTGGAAGTCACTTCAAGCATTTTATGTACAAAGCCACAAACATACACTCTGCATATAAAAAGAATGTTCAAGCATAATGCAAAAACTTTAACAGTTATAAGACCTCACATTATCTTGGTTTGATTATTCAACTCATAGTTTTGTAGGTCAATACCACCGTTAAAGGGGATGTGCTGTCTTCATCTTCAGGGATAAAGATTAGGTCCATATGACCTGAGCCCAATCCTTCAACCCTGAAAGTGTCAATGGATTGTGATGCTAAATTAGATCAAACACAGTACCAAAACTGTAGTACAATCACAGCTCCTATGTACAGTGCATTTGGTTAAAGTGTGTACTGCAGCCAAGGACTGCTTACACTGCTTGTCTTAACATAGCAAGTATGAATTAAACAAGACACACATATACTTGCAAAAGCCAACCACAAGAGCAACCACATCACTAGAACAGAACCACTACAATCTCCAGACTTGTGAATGATGAATTTAAAAAGTTATTAATTCACACCAGGATACAATTTCATTCTTTGACAGTTTGCATAATCTGATGGTGAAGATAAAAGCAGGAAACTTGGTGTACTGTGCACAAAGTGGGAATGAGTCATACTGATGCAAAATTTGATGTTCGCACAGTACTGCTGCTGAAGATACAAGTGTCCTGGGATGTGCCACTGTATCACTGGATGAGCAGTTCCACTGACAGTCACATCTCAGAAAACTCAGATCCTCAGGGTACAGTGACACTGAACACTCTTTCTTCATATCCTGGGAAAAAAAGAGATGGAGGGAACACTTTCCTCCCAAACACTGACACATTTTTACCACACAACATGGCATCACATCCCAGAAGAACCCTCTATAATTAATTCATCTACAATTATAAATCCTGTTCAGAAATATACAGCTGCAGTTGACTGCTAAGTCTTGCTTGCTACATAAAGTTGCTACATCTGGCATATAAATGAAATGCATAATGTATACATTAGTGGGAGGCATGAAAAATACATGGATGTATGAAAATTGCAACAAACTGGTACTCACAAAACTAAACTACCAACTAACCAACCAACCAACAAACCAAACGATCCACTAACCAACTAACTAAACAAACTAACTAACTCTACAGTGCACAGTCCTTATTGAAAAGCTACTAGCTCCTCTGCTGGATAAGAAATTCCCTGCATTTTATGACATCAGAAGGTTCATCACAGCAATAACAACAGCCTACCACTTGTTCCTATCCTCAGCCAGATGAACCCTATCCATGCTTTCACGCGGTATTTCTTGAAGGACCATTTTCTTAGTATTCTCCCATCCACCCACCTATGCCTACACCTTGCAACTGCTCTTTTTTTCTTCAGGTTTTTCACATCAAAACCCTGCATGCACCTCTTAACCCCTGCTCACGCCACATTTCCTGCCCATCTTATGCTCCTTAACTTGGTAATGTGGACATTATTTGATAAGGATTACAAATCATGAAGCTTCTCACTATGCTCCAGTCAGTGGCTTTGCCCTCATAGGTCCAAGTATTCTCCTCAGCATCCTTGTCGAACATTCTCTGCCATTACAACATAAAGGGCACGTCATGTTACATTTATAAAGCCTCTCTGATTATGACGGTATGGTTATGTTGAAAGAATGCAAAACCAGCAAATGCCAAAACAAATTGCAACAGCTACAATGGAAGGAACAAGAAAAAATGGGAAGACCACATAAAAGATGGTGGGATGAGGTTGGAGAGGATTAAAATAAAATGAGTATAAAAGACAGGCAGGCAATGGTTAGAGACCATTGGGAATAGAGAACGTCTGTATTGGTTACTGAGGTCCATGAGAGGCAGTAGTGCTTGACGAGGAGAAGAAGACGACAATGCTACCACCTGCAATCTGTGTCTTGTGAAATGACACTCATATGTCTACAGCAGTTCAGAAAAATATATTTTTTGGTGTTACACTGAAAAATTAACATGTAGTGTCACACATGGCTGGGCTGGCATTTCAGCAAAAAATGGGGTTGGTGGCAGCAGCCAAGTAAATAACACACTCCCACCAATACCTGTGTCTTCCAAGTGGTTTACAATCATGCCATAATCAATTAGTGCCTATTTAATAAGTTAAGGTTACTGAAAATGGGCTTAGGTATTTATCACACTATGACTGCACAATGTAATTTAATACCAATAATCAATGTTACTAACTTCAGTCCTTCAAAATAAGAAATTTGCACATATCTTTACAAGTCATGCAGATCTCAAGAAAATGTATTGCCAGAAAACCAAAATCAATACATATGAACCCAACTTCAATTACATTACCTGTGACAAAACCACACAGAATTTCTTAATAACAGTATCAAACAGTGTACCTGCTCACTGTTGCCCAGTTGCTGTGTTGCCTGGTGCAACTGCTGCTGGTTCTTTTTCTTGACCAGCTGTTCAGCTACCTTGATTTCTTCCAAGGTGACTCCCTGAGTAGACCTTCTTGTCTCTCTTACCCGCTTTGCATGAGCTTTTCTCTGTGTTTCCGATTCTTCATCTCTTACCGGTGGCACAAACGACCTGCACCAAAATACCACAGTCAATAACAGCCTACTGCATCACAAAGATTCCAGTTTCCTGGGACATGATACAGGGTAACTGGGTGTGTGACTCAGATCGCCCACACTTTGAAGGACACCTTGAATGCCCTGCAGTCCAAGGCCTGATGATAAACGCACTACAATCCTACACAATGTGCGTGAACCACTCACCCAACACACAGCATCACATCCCACAAGACTTAAATCTTTAAAAACACTGCTGTGGCAACTTCAAATCTCCTCTCACTCAACTTCTGCCATAGCTTGTAACAGTGTTAACTGCTACTGTGTTGGCAGGGAGTGGCTGCATCCTACTGTGTACAACACCTACAGTCAATGCAGGCAGTTGATTAATAAAGAAAGGGCAACAGTACATTATTATTATTATTATTATTATTATTATAATCATCATCATGGTCAAAATCTTACGTTGCTAAAACAACATCACAGGTCGTAAAACCGTAATTACCACATGTGACCAACAGTACAATTTTTCTACTTTCATTTTAATGAACTTTTATTCTTACTGTACTGCTACTCTTAAAAACAAAATGATTTTCTTGAAATCTCACATCTCAAATACTCAAATTCTAAACAAAAGGATCAGATAAAAAAAAGCATTGGGGTGGGGGAAGTTATGTAAATTCCATACGCAACAGCCAAATACACTCAAGTGATGCAAAAATACATATGGATAAAAGGAAAGACACACACACACAAACAGAATCCTGTCAAAAACACGACAATCAAAGAATAACAAAACAAGAAAAAAGGCGACAACACAGACACTGGAATAAATATTCACAGTAAATAAACAAATATATGAAAAATGGGGCAGACCAATTAAAATGATAATAATACATACCGCTGACAGGATGATGGCCAAACAATAAACGTAACCATACAACACAGCCTTAAAAATTACAAACCCATAAACAAGGAAACCAGTTAAAACATATACAATACATTAACTCTGATCAGCATTAATGACTTAAATTCATAAATTCAAGTTCTCTGTTTTAGCACCATGACGTGTAGCTACCGAAACAAAAGGTTGTCATCTTAAGCACCTGTACTGACTGCAGGAACATTCTACTGGGTTTTCCACCTTGCATACTGTATTTGTCCTAGGTTCAGACATTGTCTGCCTGTGCATTCAGCTGCACAAACATAATGCAAAATCTTAATTGATGAAATACGCACAAAACACCGGGGGGGGGGGGGGTTTGGTTGTTATGCTTTTCAGGTTAAATCACCAAAGAGGGAGTGCTGGCCACTTACAGTGCAAAGTCAAGAAAAGGCAAAAGGCAAAAAGGAAAC
>Ga0123352_10011564_pt1 | contig 13918 bp, 4 predicted proteins | sample TergutLab28metaG_FD_89700 | JGI IMG/M metagenome (GOLD analysis project Ga0123352, IMG submission 89700) | Labiotermes labralis P1 segment gut microbial communities from Petit-Saut dam, French Guiana - Lab288 P1 | ecosystem: Host-associated > Arthropoda: Insects > Digestive system > Gut ...
AAGAAAAATATGTGTGTTTGAGTACCCAGTAAAAGGGCCTTCCTCTTCCATACTTCCACACATACACCCCCCCCCCCCCTCCACTCAGTGTTACTAACCAAGTTATGCCTGTGTCTGAAAGAAACCCATAATGGTTGCCCTCATATAATGCTTTCACTTGGTTATTAAACACCACTGCAGTTTGGTTCATCATGCAGTGAATGGTGATACACGATGATGATTATGATTGTCATTATCATCATCATCTCTTGCATATCGAAAGCGTGGCACATAACTCTCCGTTTTTAACACTTACGCGTTTAATTACTGTAGCTGTGTGCTGTGAATATCATGTGCAGCAGCACTGCAAAAGTAACAAGAACAACCAAGTTTGTTGGCATAGGTAGATTGTTACTTTAGCGTTCTGTACGTACCAACGAACTAGTTACAGACCTTTGGAGAGTCATTAGCTCTGCTGCTTGACGAAGCAGTGTTCATTCCCCCGTAAGGTGAAATGGAATGCGAATCGAATTGAGAGAGCTCTTTGTTCTTCTTACATTTAGTCTCTACCGTAAGAACGGATTGAGAGATGCAGTGTCGGTTTTGTGCTTTCGGATACCGCGAGTCTCGGGAGAGGGTTAGGTTTCGGGGGTTATGTTTGAAAATTCGGGTTTTGTTTTCTATGGAGCCTTGTAGAAAGACCAGCACTTTGACAGCTTTTGTATTCAGGTTACAAGTGACGTCGGAATTCGTTTATTTTACGTCTAGTGGTTAATTTCCTGTCACATGATTTAGACAAGCATTGACCGCTGGCCACTTTTTGTGAAAGCCTGCTCAGAAGAGAAGTTATTTACAATCCTGCATTTTTCTAATTATCCTGGGGGGGGGGGGTCCTTGTAATTGTGGCCTGTAAGTTGCCCGGTTGATAAATAAATATGTAGCGTCGAATGAAATGTTGACTGGAGGAGACCGAAGTACTCAGAGAAGAACCTGTCCCAGCGCCACTTCGCCCAACACAAGTCCCACGTGGTCGGCCTTGGGCTTGAACTTGGACCTTCGCGATGAGACGCCTACGAATAACAGTCGACAATGTAGCACGGTCTAGCCTGCATGCATTCTTTTTTAAATCGTATTCATTTCGGCGTTGAAACTGCATAGACAGTCCGTAGTTGTACATTGTCATCGGTAACGTTCTAGAACACGAACATGCGCGTAATCCCAACTGTTCTGCCATTATTTTGTATTTAAGTGATGGTTGCAAATCAAGTCGAGGAGATGGTAAGTAGCTGGAATGAAGAGCAGAAGAATTTTTTTTTCTTTGGCGTGCAACCGGCTGTTAATTATAAAAATTGGTAGAATTGCTCTTCCGAATTTATAATTTGTCTGCAGACTAACGTGGGACAAAACTGTGCATTCTTATGTATTTCTGGATCCCTAAAACGTTTTATAGAAAAATGTAACATACTTTGGTTTATTACGAATGAACGTAACGGTAGATTTTAGGAAATACAGTTGCATGCTTTTGAATCACAAAGAACAGTACGAAGTATTTGGCACAGAATTGCAATCTTCCTCGCTGTGCGGGATGGGAATGCTCATTCCTAAACGGTTCGCTTATGATTTCTCGTTTTCCTGTATTTGAACTGTGCTTCGGCACTATGCCACAAACGTGTATGGCGAGTGCAGGTAAAACTTCGCACATACTGAACCATAGCACCAGATGAAGGTTAGCGATGAAGTTCGGTCACTTTGCTGCCGGAGATGTGGCCAATTTAATGCATTACACACGAAACTGGGCGGGCCTCAAAGCCAGTTTGCACATGGTAACCAAAAAAGGTGTCATGTTCCTGCTGGAAATCAAACCCCGGTCGGCGATGCCGTAGACAGTTACATTGACTAGCTCTTAAAGGTGTTTGTGTGTAAAAATTATGTTAAACGAGACATTTGTAGACAGAAACACCACCAAGGTGTTATTGAGATGGTTGTGATCTGACTGAAGCTGTTTAAAATAGTTCGGTCTTCGGTCTTACTGTTCGCAGCATATCTTTAATCACCGGTCACATCACGGAAACTGTCGCGGAGCTTGAGCGCATACGAAGTCTGACTCCACCAGGAGTTTATAATCTGTATTTCCCTTGCATGTAAAGTTACCTTTTCTCATAGAGGGGACTCGAAGTGGTGACCTCCAGCTTCCGAGGAGGCCTCGACGCTGCCGAGAATATTTGTGGACGCGATGGAGCACATATTTCTTGACACGATGGTAATTTCTGTTTAAATATTTCACTTCTTGCATCGGAAGGCGTGTATATATTGTTATGGGCCTTTATATTCGAGTTTAATGTACACTATGTCCTGTCCGAGGAAAACGGAGTTCGAAGAAAGAAATCCTTCGTACCATTTACGTTACCAGCTTTTTGCTTCCAAGGTTGGAGGACGGAGTTGTTTGGCGGCTCTGATTTTATATAGGCTTAGTTTTAGAAGTTTTGTTGCCCTGTGAGCTGAGGACTTTAACACCTCACTTCCGTTAAAAAGTGCGTTTGCTTATTTTCTTCCTATCCAGCACCGAACCTGTCGCTCGAGTATTTTTCCGCTATTCTGTATTGTCTGTTATTCAGCACTGTTGACACGTTTTTTAACAGAACTTTGGGCGACACTTGTTTTCAGTGACGCGTACCTTTAATGAGTATTGCAAACGAACGCGCTGTTCTACAGCAAACATTTCGAAAATTTCAGTGAATTATTCTGCATGAGGTACACCTAAAAGGGCACGCGTCACATATCAGTGCTGACATGACTTGGCTGACCAGCTTTCCATGTTCCAGTCGTATTTCCGACGCTCTTTAAAGATACTCTCTATTAACGAGGATGGGCCTGCGAGGTACCAGTTGTTTATTATTGTTATAGGATACAAAACATATTGCAAATGCATACTTCATTCTAAGAGTGACCTGAGAAATAAAAAATGGTGGTCTTTGTCTTCGCTGCTTTCATGAGTGATGGCAGACGACAGTTTGGAATCTTGTTTCTTGCAGTTTCGTTCCACTAGAGTTAGCACTGCTCTCGGTAGTGCAAAACAAACTCTCTTTTTGCGGTTTTGTGATATCGGCTGCACGAGTCTGCAGGAGACGGGAAATCTTAGCGTACAGTTGTGAACATTATTTAATTAAGTGATGAAATTTCAAGTTCCTGAAATAGCAGAAGTGGCTTAGAAACTACGTTCTGCTAGTGTACAGAACTAATTATTTAAATAGTGGCATTCTTCTGATAAATCCTGGGAACATTAATTTCACTCATCCAAAGAAAACAGTGCACACGTTTGCGAGCTTTGCTTAGCCTATTTCGTATACCATAAACTGAATTCGGGCCTTAAATTTACCCGTGGCATTGCTGGAAGTGGAAGCTGTTGCCACCATGGTATAGTTTTTACATGAACAGAGCGTCTTTCGTGTCTTAAGAAAACAGGAAATGTGCGCATAATGTAACAATGAGGAGCATTAGGATCTTTGCATCCTGGACCTTTCTCAGGTGGTCATACCAGTGAATTTACTGTGGTGACACTTTTGTGCTCGTATTACACAGCTGCAGGAATAGGATGTGATGATTTTCAAAAAGCTTGTTTAATTGCTTTGAATATAAGAAACAGAAAAATTGTAGAAATCATTATTAATATGCCCTTTAAGGTATACTTTTGATTTTTTAAAAGTTGTCTACCTGCCATTCAGTACATTCCTGTAACTGTGATAGGCAGTTTAACATGACTTCGCAGCAGGTGTTTATCATTGCCTCTTAATTTCGACCTGGGCATGCTGTTTCATTCCTTAACATGCCACAAAAGAATACAAAGCTATAACTCAACTGTAGCTAACATACTGCAACGATGGGGGAAAATTTAGTGCCTTTCTGCAGTTACAGTTAATTTCCCATCACAATTATACGAATGCATTGCATGCCAGGAAGACCACTTAGGAAACGTAATGTCTATGAATTAAAAGGCGAATATTAAATGACATTTTTACTGCTGATGGTAATTTTTTGTTTTTTGTATATTGAACCCACTTCATCAAAACAGTGTCTGAAAATGGTCATATCCTGTTGCCGCTGTCTGCACGGTGTTATTACTGTAACTGGGGAGTGTTAATGTATTTTTTGAAGAACATTGATTTTGCCTGTGTTGAACTTGTTGACTATACACAACCCCAGGATCTTTGTGTACATAAGTATTTCTTTGGCTTTTCATATTCTTTCTTGTAATTATTTTACTACATGACACAATTTAAAAAAAAAGTATTTGACATAAAACATGTTTTGCTTTTTTGTACAGCTTTTATCTGAAACTTTTCTCAACCCAGAAAGCATTCCATAAGGTGTTATTGTAGATGTATCCAAGCGCTTGTCCCCCCCCCCGATATTAACTTAAGAATATTAATGACAGGTTTTTATTTAAAATACCCTATATAAAATTTCTCCGTCAAATGGTAGCCAAGTTGTTCAATATGGACAGACACAACAAAGCAAATGGTATCTTTTCAAAACTTCACGAATGCACCTATAACGCTACAGCTGTTGAGTTCCTGGATTTGCAAGACAATTTGATTTAATCTGTTCTGAACTCTGGCTGTTCGATGAAAATGACATTCACCCTTCAGAAATTTTTGGAGGTGGAGTTAGGCTCCTTTTGTGTACCAGTAGCACGAAAGGTAAGTTGTACGTTCCCACGTGAATTGTCATTCTGTAGGTCAGGAATTTTCAAATCCCCAGAAAGTCTAGCAAAGTTGATGGCTGAAAACAGAGTACTGAGTAGGTACTGGTGAAATATTACTGTCTGCGTCCTTCAACTTATTTATTCTGTATCAAATAAAGAAAAAAACAAGTTTTCAAGGATGATATAGCAGTTATATGTAGGCATATCGCTCTTATCAACTGTATACAAAATTGTATTGAACATTATACTCTGAAGATTAATGCCATATGTAGACAAAATTTTTGAGGATTGTCTCTGTGGGTTTCTACATAGCTCAGCTACTGACCAGATAATGCATGAACATCTGATGCTGTAAGGAAAATGGAATACTGTGGGGTAGTACTTTTGTGAACATCACAAAAGCCTGTGATTCATTGAGGAGGAGTTACATGCATTATCCTCATTGACTTTGGAATACCTTTAAAACTAGTTAGACTAAATGTGTTGAAATGGCATCTGTAGTAGAGTTCATATAGGTTCACATTTGTCCGATATATTTACTATTCATTATGGTCTTAGCAAGGAGATTGATTGCATTTTAGCTTTGGTGTACAATATGCCATTAGGACGGCCCAAGAAATACTGGAGAAATGATACTTCAACTGGGATGTGCCAGCTTCTGGCTTCTATTGATGGCGTTAAATATGTTGGCTAGAAACTGCTGTGAAGAAAGACAGAAGCTCTATCATTGTCTAGTGAGGAGGCTGGTGTAGGGAAAATTAAGTGTGTTTTTATGTGCCATTGCCAGAATGCAGGACAAATTCACATTAAAATAGGTAACAGATACTTCAAAAGTGTGACTGAGTTCAGAGTTCAGAATTTTTATTCATCAAGAAATTTAGAGCAGATGAAATGTGGAAAATGTGTGCCACCATTTGATTGAGAATATTTTGTCATCCTGTCAACTTTCTAACTGCATAGAGATGAAAATGTACAAAATTATAATCTGGATGTGAAACTTTGTCTCTCACATTAAAGGAAGTTCCTGGAGGATGTATGAGGACCATGTGCTAAAGTTGTGATATTTGGAACTAAGAGGGAAGAAGTAACAGACAGGAGAAAGTTGTGTACTGAGGAGCTTCATGATTTTTACTTCTGACCAAATATCATTAGGGTGATAAAAGCAATAAAAAGTATATAAAATGGATCTAGAAGAAATCATATGGCACAACGTGGACTGGATTTGTCTGGCTCAAGACAGGGACCAATGGCAGGCTCACATGAACGTGTTAATGATTTTTTGGGTTCCAAGGCAAAGTGGGGAGTTTTTTTGCTGAACTGAGAATCTCTTAACTTTACAAGAGGAATTACTCCATTGAGTTAGTGTTGTAGTGGTTTACTATTATTTATGTGCTATTCTTTTTCTTTGTAGGTTACAAGCTGCTGTCATTACAACAGTAAAAGTGGATCAACAACATGGTTCCCAGTTCTTCACGTCAGCTGCTTGTGTGGTCGCTGCCGACCCTTGCGTTTCTGCTCAGCTTGTTATGGTATCACCGAAAACGGGGTATATCAGCGCAAAGTGACCCAGGGGGAACAACACAGGATACAGATAGCAACCCCAAGGATCCAAAACAGCAGACAGAGGATCTTCAGGTGTCATCCACTGCTTTTCTACTTGCAGAGAAACAGCTTGTTGATACAGAACAACTACGTGAGATTGTTACCAGTGCCCATGGTGGTATAAAGATAAAAACTGACAAGCCCCAGTCACCATTTCGTTCAGCAGAAGAAGAAAAAGCAAAACCTGAATGTTCAACTCAACAGAGTCCAGAGCTGCTTACTGAGAAGGATTTGTCTGAGACATGTTCTGGTATCCATACTCTTGCTGCTGGTGAGGAGTTAGGTATAAATGAATGTGATACTGAGAAAGAAATGAATGCTACAGAGTGCCCACTTAGTAACTTAGATCAAGAAATCTATTTGCAGAAAATCCCAGTGAATTTAGTTGTGAAAGAAGATCCTAAGATAGTATTGTTGGAAGGTTCATTTTATAATAGTCTTGAGTGCACTGAGCACTTAACTGATCAGATTAGTGATACAGATTCTTTACCAGCACGGGTGGTTGAGGAGAAGGAGGTTCTTGAAACTGCAGATAAGTTGGATACTAGTGTAGGTATAACCATTTCTCTTCAAGAGCCATCCAAGTCTTGTTCTTTATTTCCAGAAGTTTGTGTTGTAGCCATAAGTGATTCAGTTGAGAGGACTGCACAGACACAGAGCAGTATTGCAGGAGGTTTGGATGCTTTACCATTGGACAAAGTAACTATGGAAGACATATCCATTAAGTTACAAGAATCGGACATCAGAATACGACAGGATTATGGAGGCACAGGGGAGGAGTTTCAGGGAAATAAAAGTGAAGTACAGGTTTTGCCTCTTAACATAATTGTTACACAAAGTTCAAAATTTGTTGAAAGTGTTGAAAATGACGTTGTTTCAATTCCTTCGATCAGTGATACAAAAATTTCTTCGTCCACTGAAGACACAGAAGAAACAGAAAAAAGTGAAAGTGTTAGTGGTATTGACAGTTTCTCAGTTGCCACAGCTGTTATAACTTGCAAAGCAAGTGCAGAAACCTTGGCAGTGGAGAAGCATGTACCTGCAGATGAGGATGTTGAGAAGTCAGTCGCATGGGATGCTACTGAAGGAAGTGCATCTGTGTTACTTGAATGCAACTTATCATCCGTGGAGTTGAAGGAAAATGTGATGAGAGAGACATCATCTGATACAGACAGTGTATCAGGAAATGGAGGAAAGGCTAAGAGTTTTGGTGCAGTTTCTGAACAGCAGACTACTGAGAGGGATTCTGCAAATCATAGTCCAGTTGATGTAATGCTTGCCAGTCCTTCCATAAGCAGCTGTTCTGATGCACAAAGTGAGGTACTGTACCATACATGCTGTTATATTCCCATTTAATAATGCCTCTGCATGTGCTGTACAATACTTGATTCTTTTACCATTAAGCTTGATGTGTGATAGTTCAGAGGCCCTCACGAGCCAAAGAATGATGCCTGGTTTGATAATTTACACATGCTAACACTGAAACAGTTGCTTTTGACTGATGTGTCTTAGATTTGAGGTTCACAACAGCAGAGTCTATCAAGATTAGTCTGTGTTACTTGTATGCAAGTTATAGTATGACAGATATTTGCCATTGATAACCTTCTAGCTGACTTCGTAGTGCTACATTACAGAAGACAAGATTTAATATTCAACACCAGCAAAATGACAATCTGGTGTTGTTGACTAGCACTTTCAGCCTGAAGGCTTTGAAATATTTAGACCTGATTATTTTACCTCACACTGGCAGGGCATTTGGTCTAAAGATAAATATTGAGCTAACACAGATTTCTGTGGTTATCGACAGTGATGGGTGCACATATTTGCAGACCATAGAGTGAAGATTACATCCATATCATATTTGTTTTGGTGTTAGACTTATGCTTTATTTAATACAGTAACCAGTAGGTTTAATTTTGATTCATTCAGTTATACTCATAGGTAGCATGATTTTATAATCTTCAATTCAAAATAAAAATGTTATATGTGTGTGTGTGTGTGAATGTAATAAAGTGTTCAGTTTGTGTGCTTCCCATTGTGTTTAATAAACCAGGACAGTAATGTTTATACTCATCAGAATACTGCTTGAAGGGGCTTAATAATCCTGGGATCCTGAAGGTGTGTATGAATATTTCAATTATTAACATACAAGTCATAATTCTTTAATTGTGTCTTGGTATTTTCCATCACAAATGAGGTAAATTTCAGCTTTCTTAGAGTAAGGCCACGTGACCATTATACCCGTTTAATCTTAATCTTAGATGATATATTAATGTTATTTGTGTATATACATTGTTTAATATTAATATTGATCACACCATTAAATTTTTATGTGTATGTCAGGTACTTGTGTACTAATGTTTGGAACTTGTTTCTGGAAACAAACTGTTCATACTTGAATTAAGTAAAGACATATACACAGACAGGACTTGTCCAGTAGTTGTATGCTTTCCAATTATTGCTTGTCATATATGTTTTGGAACTTATGAATGAAAAAACTTTTTCATGTTTTCAGGAAATTATGTTCATTAGCATAGGTTTCAATGGAGGGTGATTGTAGATGTGAGGCCTTTACAGCTGAAACCTGTTGAAGGTTGCTCATGTGAAGGTATTGCATCAGTTTAAAAAAATTACCACAGGCATTTAGACTGGAGTGCCATTGATGCACAAGCCTGTGTATCACATCTGCAAATGTTTCTGTGGGCTAGTGCCTAAACCACTGTACCACATCCTCCTGCACATTATCACCAACATAATGTACAGCCATCAAGGGCTTCCTTGAACAGTCCAAAGATGTGCAGATTGTATAGTAATGAACATGGGCTGAATGCAGGATGTTTGAGCACCTTGCACTACATGGTATTCTGTTGGTTATGGACTGCATGGGAATGGGCAATATCATGCAGCAGGATGATGGCATCCATAAGTTTGTCTGGATATTTGATTGTGATCATGGTACTCAGCTTTTGAAGAATTTGACAGTAATGTTTTGCATTCTCACATGATGTGAAGTCAAGAATCAGAGGTCCCCTCATTATTGCAGAATGCAGTAACACTACTGTAGTGGCAGATGCTTGTGGTTTGAATGTGGTTGGTTAGTGTGGTGTGCCTTTTATTGCTTGCCCACTGCCTGTTCCATGCATATAAAATGGTGAAATCATATCTCATTACACTCCTTTAACTATTGAAGAATTCAGTATCCCGTATCATTGCATGCACAGTGCTGAAGCTCATACTCGGTTCTCTTGCAAAAAATGAATGTCTGCTTTTATGCACAACATTCTTGGCCCATCTAGTGTTTTCTGGATTGTCAATAATATTAGCCTGTTCTAGTCTTGGTATGTCCATCGTTTGCTGCATGCTCATTTGAAAGATAAAGAACCATTTCACCACCACTGTCTTCCATACACATCTAGCACTAGCACCATAGACAACACACAGCAGCCTGTGAATTTCAGCAGGTTCACTTCATTATCCTCTGAGAAACTGAATCATGGACCTCTGGTTCTGTTGGGACAGCTTCATCACCTGGTACACCATCTTCGAACTGCACTGTAATGTTCACGTGTACTGAGTTAAACGTGCACCTGCACCATCTGCACTGCCGCAGTAGCAGCTTGGACAGGTTCCAGTTATACATACCTCATAAGCGGAAATAAATTAAATTTATTTGTACTGTACTGTCTTTTAATGTAATTCATGTCTGTGCATTAATAAGCAATTCATATGATAAAATGAAGAAATACAATAATACTAAAATTATTTTTTACACTCAATTTTGTCATTTTTTAGCCTTAGTACATTTGTTGTTTTATCATATGAATTGTTCATGTACGCACGAACATGAATAACATTAAGACTGTTAATGCCCAATAGGCAAAAGATGTACACAATTATAAAAACATCAAAGGAAAGCTATAGAAAACAAATGCCTCCATTTGGTTTAACACAGTGTGCAGAACTTACCCCTTTATACCAAACTATGTTCATATCAAGGTGAATGAAACAAATTACCGATATCGTAAAGCACTAGATGCAGCTAACACTTTCCAATTAAACCAAGAACTAATATACTTATATGTCAAAAAACAAAAACTGAATGAACAGCTATATCCATTTAAAATGTGTGAACATATGGCATGATTCTTGGCCTTATATTCAGGAGTTTTTAACAAATTGTGTTATAAAAATGTAATATTAACATTAGTGCATTTGTTGGTTTTATCATATGAATACAGTATTGTATTTATGCTTATTTTATTTATGCTGGCCTTGAATTTTTAGTTCATTATACATATTGAGCTGTGATGCACTTGACATTTTCATCCCAATATTTGTACATCTAGTCAGTATTTTTTTTTTTTAACATTTCTACAGTTTCCACTAGAAGCACACATTTGCACATTCATTCTTGTAAGCAGACTGTTTGTGTGTGATCCTTCACATGTGGAGTCTTGTATATATTGTCCACTGAATGGCACTTGATTTCATATGTGTGGTGATTGAAGAATTGTTAGGTCAGTTTATCACAGCAAACAGTCATAGTCCTAATTTGTTCTGCCAGTTTTTGTTGTGTGATAAAATGTCAAACCTGTAAGATGACAGCATTTTTTACCTGCCATGGTGCCAGTGGCAAGTGCCATTTCATATAATCTATACATGAGATTATGATTTAAACCTCTTTTATGATTTTTTAAGTTAATTTAATATAAAGCCATAGTTTAATTCATTGAAGGGGGAAGAGTGTGTTTAAAGTAAAAATCATATGCTGTAGTCATGATTACTGCTAATGGTATTGCACTTGACTCAGTTTAATAATATCTGTGTTCTTCTTCATGCATTATCATTTATTTTGTGGTTTAAAGGCTGGTTGCATTGTATGATGTTTTTTTTTAGTGGGATGGGTTTACCCCTCTGCTGAGGTGGTCTGGTTATTTTGTGTATATGCTGAATGCTCTTGTCATTCAGTTTTATTTATTTTTTTAAATTAATTTATATGATACTTATTTTTTTAGGGTTCAAGTGACAGTGGTAAAGGTTGCAGTGATGTGGCAACACCACCCTTGCGCACACCAGCTAGTGGAAGCTCACTGTCAGGTGATGCTTCCGTACCATCAGTGTACGAATTTGTCGTGCCACAGTATTTAGTTGGACGTCTTATAGGACGTCATGGATGCTTTGTCCATGAAATAAAGAAAAATACAAATGCCAGCATTTTCATCAAGAGACATCCAGACACCAGAAAGCTCAAAATATGTGCTGTAGAAGGTATGAATTTTAGATTTATATGCAGTAATTAGAAATAATAATTGTTTAAGTGAAGTGGATTCCTAGTCCCAGGCACTAGCCATTTACTAGCAGATAAGTTGAAGATAATGGTGTGTTTTTGTTTTGATTATGATGGTTCTAGTATTTGGCAAAATAGGACATACTTTTAAGTGGTAGGATCTATGTATACTTTTCTGTTCTGTAATATATTGAATTGTATATTTAATTTAATGAAAGTTTACATATTCAATGAATGTATATAATGATTCTGGGAATATTCAGTTAAGTAACACATGATGATTTTGTGTTAATATTGTGTTTCTTTCACTCAACTCCTAATTGTCTGGGAAAGACTCTGAAGAAATCTGTCTTTATGGTCTGTTACTGTCCTTGTAGTATTTGTATGCACCTGGCAAGGGTTCAGGGATATGACACCATACATCCTGGTAGAAATGTGCTAGCTTTTGTGAGAAACCTGCTGACTCTCTTCATTCTGCTGGACCAGATTCTCTCTAACATAAGTGAATTTTTGCTGGGCTGCGTGTTTTTGTATCCCAGAATACCATCCTTTGTAGTCACCACCATTAGAAACTGAAATAAACAGAGGGGAAATTTTGTTGGCGATTCTGTTACTGGAAGTATTTGGTACTGTCTCGGAAGGTTTCCATGATCAGTTACACTGCTGTTGTGACATGGTTTTCTAAAGTTAACTTGTTGCTCATTTTTGCTTCTAGTTGGTATTGTTTCCTTTATTTGCTGGGTGTGTCATTTACTGTTGCCATTCTTTACTTAGCATATCCATTCCTTTTAATATGTTCAAGAGCCTGCGATTGTGGTTAATTGAAGAAACTTATGGTATTTACGAGGGCTGTCTGAAAAGTATCCAGCTATTTTGAATATCTTGAGAACTGGTTATGTGGCCTTGATGCATTTTGGCAGCCACTCAGAGGAGACCTTACTGTGTATCCATGAACAGTCACTGTCCTGTGGTGCTAGTCAGTCAGCAGTGAGACGCCTTTGACAGAGCTTGGGTACTGTGTGACCGTCGCATTCACAGTGACCAAGCAAGCAGATCAGCTTCATCACAACAATGCGCCTGCCCATTCTACAGCGCTTGTGCAGGCTTTTTCGACAAAGCATCACGTCACCCAGGTCTGTCAGCCCTGCTACAGCCCAGATTTCGCTCCCTGCGGCTTCTGGCTTTTCCCAAAGCTATAATCGCCATTGAAAGGGAATAGATTTGTGAATGCGACAGTCATACAGTACACAAGCTCAGTCCGAGGTGTCTCACTACCGACCGACTAGCTCCGCTGGAGAGTGACAGTTCAGGGATGAACAATAAGTTCTTCTTTCACTGGCTGCCAAGTTAAATCAAGGCCACGCGACCAGTTCTCAAGACATTCAGAATGGCTGGATACTTTCTGGACAGCCCTCGTACCTAACTACAAAACATTAATTTTTTCCTAATTCATCATCTGGAAAGAAGGGGGTTGCTTTCCAATTGTGCACAAAGTCAAACATGTTCTTTATATAGGTTGACTGTTTTTGTATCTCTCATGGCTAGACGATTAGAGTAAATTACACAACCAATGTAGTAATTATACACAATCTTATATGGTTGATTTCATTATTGATATGCCATTTGAAGTTAGCATATTGAATTTAGTAGTTGTTACAGTTTAAGTATTGGTGTAATATTCTGGGTGGTCATGTTGAAAGGGAAGGCTTGACAGCATCTGAAATGTCAAATTATTGCTGTGCACTTACTGCTCAGATTTTATAATAATGGTGCTTAAACACACAGAAGCCAGCAAATTTGTGTCATGGAAATACTACGTCATGGGACAGAATGTACAGTACTGGATAAAACGGCAAGAATTCTTGTTGAAGGCAGCAAATTGAAGCTGAAGAGTATTTTGTTGGCCCAAGCAGGGTGTTACGCTAAGGGCAAATTGTATAATAACTGATTTGCTACTTTTTGTTTTGTTATTTTAATTTTTGTGTGTAAGTGTTACACAGTATTTTTGTGAGCGAGATTAAGGCGGGAATATGACGTCATAGCGTCCCTTCTTTGTTTGAAGTTAGCGTGGCTTCAGTAGGTTGCTTCGCGTCTTGCGAGAAGTGTGGTCACTACGACTCACAGCATTCTTCCAGCATCAGTGACACTGTGTGCGTGTGTAGCATTCCAAGGGGGAACAAGTAGGCAGCACGTCTCATTATAATTGTGATATAACAAAGGGTGATATTCTGGGCTGCATAGGGCAGTAATCACATTCAATACTCATAAGGAGTGTATGCTTGAGTGCATTTATCAACAATCAAGGTGTTAATAATATCAGTTGAACGAACAGTATTAAATGAACTTGC
>Ga0123352_10011569_pt1 | contig 13915 bp, 7 predicted proteins | sample TergutLab28metaG_FD_89700 | JGI IMG/M metagenome (GOLD analysis project Ga0123352, IMG submission 89700) | Labiotermes labralis P1 segment gut microbial communities from Petit-Saut dam, French Guiana - Lab288 P1 | ecosystem: Host-associated > Arthropoda: Insects > Digestive system > Gut ...
GTCATCTAGTTGGTCAACCTTTATTCAAATATCAAGATGATGCACGGTCCAATACGCATAAGAAAAATGTTTACTTGTTTGGACTTTACAGTGGCCTTCATTCAAACAGATTTTTATCATCCTGACTAGTTTCATGGGGATACCAAACTCAATTATCATTATTTTTTATTATAACTTTATTTATTTTCAAATCACTCCAAAAAGGTTGGAAAACCTACTGCATATAGAACAGATCTAATGAATTAACCCTTATCCTGCTAACGTGGAGAATATGGTGAGCTCCTAATAATGCCAGCAAATGGCAGATGGGATTTAACTCAGCACTTAAAGGGTTAAATGTACATACAAAACAATTACAAAGAAGGATTACTTTGGATACATTACTACAAATTTACATAAAAACATAATTAATGTTGGACAAGGCATATGAGAGTAGGAAGCAGAAATAGGAAAACATATAACAGTTATTGCTTAATTAAAACATTGAGGGAAATCAGACATTGAATTATCATATCAGGATGATTAGTTATCTACATTTTCAACATTATAGTGTTCACTGGTGAATAAAAGAATCTATATGTAAAAATATTTTAAGGCTGTATTACATTTTTGTGAGTTATTAGAGAAGTTTTTAATGTCTGAGGAAAGACTATTAGAAATCTTAATACCAAGATAGTAACTCCCTTTTGATATTTAGCCAGACTTGTCCGAGGTAAATGGAGGTTAATTCTTTGTCTAGTATTTATACTACAAGTTTCTGAATTAACTATAAGAATATTATACAGAATTTCAATTGTCCAGCCTCCTGCCCCCTCTCATAATGATTAAATTTTGAAAAAATATGTTATTGGCAGTGTTGAAACCAGTGCAGTAAATATGTAACAGATTTTCTTGTTACATAGCAGTGGATGAGATATGATGTTGGTCAAGCATAATATACCCTAAATTTTATTGTTAATACAAGCATTGTATTTATTGCTTGTAGTTAACTTAGCCACCAAAAGGAACACTTGATGTCATGTGATTCCTTTGGAGTTGTTTATGATGGATACAGGCTGACTGAGTGCATGAACGCTATACTTGAAATAGGTTGAAGAGTCAAGTCTTCCGGGATGTGACTCTGTGTTGCTGAGTGAATAATGCCTTGACCCTGATTATGGAGACACTATGATCCTTCAAAATGCCTTGCTCAGTGGCAAAGCTTCACAATGCACAAAATTTCACTCTATGGCAACACCAATGCTAGAACTTAAGTTTCACACTTTATTTCTGGTTTCTCACTCCATATCACTGTTCTCATTTCTGGATTTCACTGTCTATTTTAATGACCTAAACATTTGTTTGTAGTATTGCAGGAAGAGAAGAGAGTCCTTGTCTAAGGATGGAATACTGTCCATTGGATTCTTCCATCCATACTGTAATGCTGGTGGTGGAGGTGAGAGAGTCCTGTGGTGTGCAGTCAAAGCAGTGCAGTCTCGGTAAATGCACATATTATGGAGGGGTAAAGCAAGATTTATTTGGAACTCTTTTATGATTAGAGCATATGTATGCAGTATGTTGTAAGAAGGTAGAAGAAAATACACTTTTCTTCTGAATCTACATAAAACTTAACAAGTGAGCAGCTGTCAGCTACTCAATGAACACCTTGTACCTAAGAAACAATTAAATATAGAATGTTTCAACATGGTAGATGTTTACCTTTCCACATATATGACATTTATATTCTATATTGCATGTTAAATTGCCTGTACTATAAAATTCATGTGTGTGAGTAGGCGTGTTTTCTTTTTTCAGTTATACGCATGTGAAGATCGTGATTTACACGGGTGATTTAGATTCTTCACCTGAGGAAATCTTGAAACGTGCTGAACAGAGATTTAATATCAAATTAACAGATCCTGTTCAGTTTGTATACTTACGGCGAAGGAGATGGGTTGAAGCTTACATGTATCCATATTTCACACTTCTAGGGCAGAGTTTGGGCTCCATTGTACTTGGAGCAGAGGCACTTGCAGCATTTGTTCCAGGTTAGAGTTCAGTTTGTGACAGTAAGGTTTAAAGAGAGAATCCAAGACTGAAGATTATCAGTGCATAGTTGTTCAATGAGGACTACGGAACAAATATTGAAGTAATTTTCTTTTTAAACATTCTGTATACTAGGAAGTTACTGAACAGATATTATGTTCCATATGACAGTGGAGGTATAAAAGATCCATTTCAACATTATCTTTCCATCTACAATGAGGTCTTCCAAGTGACCTCTTTCCTTCAGGTTTCCCCACCAAAATCCTGTACATATTTCTTTTTCCCATTTGCCACATGCCTCACCTCATCCAATCACATCTCGACTCATCTCATCCTCCAAGATTCGATCACCAAAATAATATTTGGTGAGGAGTATAAATCATGAAGTTATTCAGTACACCATTTTCTCCAATCTGTTTATGGAAGCATACCTTTGTGTTTATTACTAAACAAAACCCACTTATTCAGTCTAACATAGCACAGGTTTATTTTAACTCAATTAGTTACCCTCACATGTTTCAGCCTGTATTTAGGCCATCCTCATGCATCCAATACAAAACCTATACAAAGGAAGATAGAGTAAGAATTTAAGGGGCCCCTTCCTTTGTCAGATGGAATAAGTGTGGTTTGTTTCTCCACTTTCTTGTTACTTCCTCCATCTTACACCCAAATATGTTCCTCAGCACCTTGCTCTAGAACTCCCTCCGCAATTAGTAATGTTCATTTAACATGGACTTAAAAGTAAACTAACCATAATAAAATTAATGATGTTAACATAACCTTTATATTATCATACCAAACTTTCTTTAAGAGTCCCATTTAAACTCCCAGGCAGTGTTAGACTTATCACCACTATAACTGCCTCATTTATGTGCCATCTGGTTTTTATAATACATCCTTAAAAGGAAAGAATTAGACATGTATATGCACGCACAGACACACATATTTATTGACTTATTTTAATTTCTTCAGTTCCCTACCAAAACTGTACTTTCAAGTGTCCATACTTGGCACATGTTGTGTGCAGTGTGTATTAATAGAGTGGATTAATGATACAGACTCAGCTTACACAGTGGCAGCATCAGTTTAACCAGTCTGTCACTCTGGATTGCATAATGGGAATATGTCCCAGCGAAAGATATAAATAAACTGTGCCAGCCTTGGTGGGAAATAAATGTTTAATACACGGATATATCCAATAAAAATAAGCCCAATACAGAATTTAAAAAAAAAAAGTCTGAGTTTTTCTTCCTGGTAGGGATTTAAAATTTTATTCTGAAAGCATCAACAAATTTCAGACCACATGAGACATGAGGTTCTCATAGCAGTGATGCTGAACAGTGCAGTGACACCATGTTGTTGGGTGTGTAGTTCCCAGTGTTCTAAAGTATCATAGGTCTCCAAATCTGTAACCTTTTCTTACACCCTGTTGATAAACACTGTTTTATCATAACCTCTTCACAATGAAGTGCCTTGTATGATAAGACTAAGCATACATCCACATACAGGGAAGTAACCATATTATTGCATATAATTAATTGTTTTGTATCTTTGTTGTAGATCTTTACATCGATACAATGGGCTATGCATTCACATACCCTTTATTCAAGTTCCTTGGAGGCTGCAACGTGGCATGCTATGTCCATTACCCAACCATTACTGGAGACATGTTGCGTCGGGTGTCAGGACACGTGATTGCCCATAACAACCGCCCGTATGTTGCCCGCAGTCCATTCCTTACAGCAGGGAAACTCCTATATTACCAGCTTTTTGCATGGGTAATGTAGAAAGTAATTAAATCACACACACTTTAATGTTTTGTTTGTTTGTTTGTCTGTGCTGTTCATACTAAGGTTGTGTTCCTTATACAAAATTGAAATTAAGTCACAAAACTCAGTTGTAATTGGAACACACTTAGACTAAAATGTCACCATGAGGCCTGTTATTTCACATTTCTGTTGCTTCTGTATGCATGTTCTGAAACTTTCACTCTTTATGCACATGTCTACTTTTATGTGGGGAAAAATTACCCTTCTAGATTACACTGTCAGTGTTTAAAACCCTTCCTAGATACATACTTGTGTTCTTGTGTATGTTCCTGTGATGCTGAATGCATTCTATGTCTTTGTACGTGTCCTGTGGTTACAGCTGCGTAGGTTACGTAACGTACAGTGGATGATGATCATGAATTGTAAATATGTAAATTTTCTATTATAAAACCTAGAGCATAGAATAAACATGATAATGCACTGTCCCTTCAGACCTTCTTATCCTGTGTTCTAGAACCATGGTTAGGCAACACCTGAGAACAGAATGAAATATTATTTTAGATGACTAATAATGAGTCAGTATAGTAAATTATAAACACCATGATCAGACTTTCAGCTTACAAGGAGCTGAGTTACTGCAGATACATGTGCTCTGGGAATTTGCACCATGTTGACTGGTAAACAGCTACCCACATTTTGATGATCCTTTGAAACATTAGTAACTGTTTACCTGTTGTCATGGTATTATATCCTAGATGATATTATATCCAGCAGCACTGCTACGAGAACCTCAAATCTTAGAGGTGTGTTACTGACAAGTGGAAGATGTATCATGGAATCCGAGCACTCTTTCAAGTTTGTGCAAGTGCTGATCCAGTTATTCCTGTCTTCAGCTCTATGGTTGGGTTGGTCGGTGCTCAGACATTGTGATGGTCAATTCTAGTTGGACAGAAGAGCACATCAATGACCTCTGGCAGTGCTCCCTGAAGACACATCGTGTCTATCCTCCTTGTGATGTGGAAGAACTGAAACAGATGCCACGCCTGTCAGAAGGCAGTAAGTAGTTCACAAAATAGCAAGGAAATTACACCTTGTCTCAAAAACATTGTTTGAGGATATGTCAGACCTGCTGTACTTGAGTAGGCAACATTAAGAAAGAAGACTCCTGCATGTTCAGTGAGATACTTGATATGGCAGTTGTGATACCCACAATTTCAAAATTTAAGAATTACTATCAGCCTTTGTGAAATCACGAACATAATCTATAAGGAGCATTGCCATGCACTGCCTTGTAGTGAAGGAACTTATATTTTCGGTAATCATGGATGAAGGTAATGTGTGTTTGGGTTTGTGTCCTGATTACATGTGTGCTGTTACCATTAAATCCATAGGTTCAGACCAGCATGAGCCACAGGAAAGGCCAAATGATTCCAAGACAGCAGTCAGTATTATAAAAATTGCATCTGTTGGCCAGTTTAGACCTGAGAAGGATCACCCACTGCAACTGAGGGCGATGTATGAGTTACGACAGTTTGTTTCAGAAGATACATGGGATAAAGTGAGTAAATTATTGAAAATAATGACATGATTGTGAACATAATAACTGAAAAGATCAGGAAGTGTTAAGAAAGAAAACTTTTCTTGGTGAACACTGTTGTGTAATGTGTTCATTTAATGTCACCCCCTCTTTTTTGAAAAGGTGCTGCCACTTCGAGATGTATTCATTTAGCTTCTTTTTGTGAACCATATGCAATAATTTGACTGTCTGTGAATCTGCCATGTTCGTGTTGTGTTCACATCCATCATGCTTGTATCTTCAAATAGTCCTATTCTCATTCTGTTCTCACTTATTACTGTGTCCTGGTAGGTAAGACTGGTATTTGTGGGGTCCTGCCGGAACGAAGAAGATCAGCAAAGGGTACGAGATATGCAAGATCTGTGTAGGCATCTGTCTTTGGAGAATAATGTCCAGTTCAAAGTTAATGTGAGCTATGATGAGCTGAAGAAAGAACTACAGGAGGGCACAGTTGGTCTGCATGCTATGTGGAATGAACACTTTGGCATTGGTGAGAAGTCTGTTCATTGAAATTGTTGAATGCAGCAACAGATTTAGTTCATAAACTGAGGCTGCTATTTTAGTATTTTACACTAACCTGTAATATAAACATAAACAGTACATATTTGAGCCTCTTACTATACTAGGTAAAGTAAAGGTAAATTTGTCCCCATCCATGACATGAAGGCAAGATGGGGGAGGGAAGGTATAGCTCCAATCATTCTTAGCCTCAGCATAAATACAGGTGAGTGGTCAGCTTCACACCACAGCTGCTTCACCCCCATTACCCATGAAAGGGAGGCTGGGTAGGCTGCAGAGCAGGTCAGAACATTTTCTCTTGTCCATGCCAGACTTCAAACCCTGTACCATCCTGTATCCTAGTAACACCAATGCTACCTGACTCACCCTTACAATAGTAAGCTAAGTGTTCCGGTGCATGCCATGACGGCATATGGGGAAGATAAAGGTATAGCTCCTCTCATTCTTAGCCTTGGCACTAGATGGATGTGGAGAGTCAACATCACACCCTGGCCGCTTTACTCCCAGGGAAAGCACCACCTGGCATACATTAAATAGAAGTCTTGATGGGCCCCAGACATAGTTTGGACACTTTAGAGAACCACATTTCCTTAGTTGTCCATTCCATGGCACAAACGTGCTTAGAAATTTCTGAAATGCACTACACTTACTTTATACTATGCTGTTTATATGTTTTATAATGGTGAGACAGTTAGTTCTGATGGTAGTCACAGTGCACAACTGATATGGTATTACAGGTGTAGTGGAATGTATGGCTGCCGGACTAATTATGGTGGCACATCGATCAGGTGGGCCACTTATGGATATTATTGTTGAATCAGAAGGAAGTCAGAATGGCTTCCTAGCAGCAGATGAGACTGAATATGCTCAGGCTATTGCCACCATACTGAAATTATCTCCACATACAAGGAGAGTAATTCAGGATGCTGCAAGGTACGTGAAACCTCAGTACTGCAGTAAGGCTTTACTGAAGACATTTATATATTTGTATTAGTTTCAGTTCCTCAATAGGTATAACCAGACATATCTCTGACATTGAAAATGTATTAATTTTTGTAAGTTATGAGAAATTGGTCCTTGTTGTTAATGCTACTTACTGTCAAATGTTTCAGGGCATCGGTGGATCGGTTTTCTGTCAAAGAATTTGAAATGGGTTTCTTAAGAGCTGTGGACCCTTTCATCCACAGAACAAGATCATGTACTGAAACACGATAACAACATAATATGTTCTATATCAGTGCATTAAAGGGATATTTCAGTTCACTTAATAAAACCAACAAATGCACATCTGTAAAATGTGTTTATCACATACTGTTCATCAGCAACAAGTTTCAATTGCCATCGCCCCCATCATCGTGGTAAATGATAAGAATGTTAGGAATCCGAAGAGTCTGTCAAAATGCGTAAGTGAACAACTTGATGTTACAAATAATGCCTCAGACTTCCTGTACAGGCACTGAATATCAGCTTATCAACAACAAAAATCTGATAGAATTAATTTTTTTAAAAGCACATAAAAACTGGGTGTATTGTTTTATGTAGGTAATGTGTATCGCAAGGTCACACTACCTTGTGTTACACACCTCTAATAGAGAATATAGGGTGTACATTAACTAAATAAAACATTACACCCAGTTTTTACTTGTTTTTAAAAAATGAATTTTTCCAAATTCTTTGTAACATCCAGTGGTTCACTTTTGCATTTTGATAGATTGTTTGGATTTCTAATATTCTTGTAAGTTACCCTGATGATGGTCATGATGGTAATATGGAACATGTTGGTGATGAATAGTATGTGATAAACACATCTTACGTACGTGCATTTGTTGGTGTTGTAATGTAAATTGAAATGCCACGATAACAATGTGTTTGTACAGTTCCTTATTAATCCCACCACTTCCAGGTCATTCCTATTATTCCTGTGTACCTTCTCATTTGATTCGATGTTTCTCTGCTTTACATATATATAATGTACAGTTGTGTGCTCAGAACTTTACATCTTGTGTTGTTAGCTTTTATATGAACAGTGATGTCATGGACTACAAAGAATGTGTCTTGTTTCTGGACAAGCATACTGCCAGTTATCAGTCTACAGGTAGATACATGAATTACTGTCAACAGAGGGAGAACTGGCGCACTTTGTTTTTACAAGAGAATAAGAATCCTATACAATACCAACATGACTTTTTTTCTGTGCTGTAATTCCCGTACTGATTATGTGCAGCTAAATTTAACTCAAGGCAACTTATATTTATATAATTTAACTTTTCAGACTGAAATAAAATCTCAGAAATCAGGTCTCTGTTTATTGGGGTGGAATTTTGGGACTCAAACCTCTGAAACATGAAATAGAGGAGTGTTGTTATAGAATTTAGTTACATCAGACTGCCGAACAGTCAAGAATTTACTTGGATTATGTACATTTTTTATGGTTTAGCTTGCAATTCTGTGTATTTCAAATAAGCTATGTCAGTGGTAGGATTAATGGTAAATGTTGTATGGTAATTAATTTGAAAAGAAGCATTCATGACACAAATGAGGTAGTAATCTGGCATTAACATGGAAAGTCTGAGAAAAATCGCAACAAAACCTCAGGCTAGGCAATATTATGGCCGAGATTCCAATCAGACACCTCCAGAATAAAACTAAAAGTCTAAAACCTCATAACACGAACCAGTTCAGGAAATAGTGTTATTATCACTGCTGCTTTAGCCTTGAAATTTAGTTCCCTTTTATTCAGTTTTCAAAATCCTTTCCCCTGAAATTAAATCCTTAATATCACACCAGTAAAAATGACTCATCAAGTTTGCTGTGGTTCCATGTGGCAGTTAATCTGCTGCTGATTGGTATTATTTCTATACAGGGCTGCAGAACAGTGCACAAAATGTCATGCACCTAAACATTATGCAGAATCTGAATTTATTACAAATATTAAAAGCCCAAGCAAAGAAACAAAAGTTTGTCTCAGTGCAGAGCGTAGTCATTATGTTCTGCATTCTGCCCTGTGACCTCCATAAGGCAAACATAGGTACTTGTGTGACACACTGACATGATCGTGGTTCTGAGTTCAGTTGCTGAATCAAGTTTCCCTGTAATGTTTTTCCTTAATATAACCCCAAAGAAGGAAATCAGACATTAATATCTGGGCTACAGATTGTCCAGACATGTCCACAACTTCGTTGACCCATAAAATGTAGATGAATCATACTTTGTATGTCCTGGCTTAAATCTGCATAAACCACTGAGCAATACGTTTCATAGGAAACAGGGAGTATTGGCTGTATCACCAAACAAGAAGTTTATCTCCATGCACATGTATAGAAATACGTAATCTTTTGCCCATAAATGTCTGGCACATAAAACTAATGTAGATGCATACTGGTCCAAACCTGAACATTTGCATTTGTTTGTGTTTTTTTAATCTCACAACATTGCCTCCACTCATCAGCTTCTGTGCATAAAACAAACCACAGTACTACAAGATATTAAACAGTGTACAATAATGTTGTATGTCTGCCTCATATATGCATTTCCAACACATCAGTGATCAGCTAGAGTGATACACATGTGTTTTGAAATCATTCCAGCAGAGAATATCAAGCATGGACCACTACAGTTGTTGCCATAACTTTACTCATTTCAGCACAGTAAAGCATATTAAACCAAAGCCAAGAACCTTCAGTAATATTTGTTTGGCAAAGTTACAGTAGCTTAAAGTTGAGAAGGAATTTATTTGAAGTTTATCTCCAACCTAATATGTAAGAACAATTCTGAGAAAATAGTTCCATTGACAACTGAATTACTAAGGAAGAGAAACTTTAATTTTATTTTAATTCATTATATTCTACTGTAAACATCAATCAGTTCATCCTTTTAGTGTACAGCAGTTTCTGGGAATGTAAAAAATGTGTTTTTATATCATTCTGATAATGTGATTACAGGGAAGGTGGGTGATAGCTCTAGTAAATTTTATGAAGCTGAACATCTGTTTGAATCCAACAATGTGCTGTGCTATCAGATATTCTGTGACATAAAGTTTGTAACTTTGTAATCATGAAAGCCAAAATTGTAGTTATACTTCTCCTCCAATGTTGGCACCACTACATTTACTGCTGTTATACCTCGAATGAAGAAACCATTATGATACACAATGTTCATACTAACACCTGTAACATATGTATATTCAGTCAACATCAGCTTCAATTCCTACTTGTAAGTCCAGTTGTAATTCAATAGTTTGTATGCGTGTTCCACATCAACTAGAACAGCACTGTACATTGTGGTAGGCGGTCAATATGGATATGTGTAGGTAGGTCACAGCATCACATTGGCTGAACAACTTTCTCCTGGGCTTGTTCCCATTTAAGTAACTTCAGCCAGTGCAAGTCTGTGTTATGTGAAGCTAGCATCCTTCATTGAGTCTGACTGCTAGGAGGGGGAAAAAAAACACAGCATGAAACATTTGTTCATTTGTCTGTTGCTCTGTAGTACTCTCTATATAATATTTGTACATTCAAAACCCACAATCTACAAGATAAATGAAAATGATAAATTGGAGCCAGGTAGGAAGTGAACTCAGTATCATCATTCTTAGGTAACATCATTACAAGTAAATTGTGTTCCTCATATATAATACACACACTCTGCAGAAAAAATGTGTTATGTAATTGTGCAATTTTTATGCATTATAATTTACCAAGGCTACATTCAAAAGTGATGATAAGGTACATTCATCATGGATGAAAGAGCTTCCTCAGCTAGCATGCAATAATTAAAGTTTTAGAAAACCCTCTTTGTACTTACATATTACAGAATACACCACACAAAATATTAATGTACCTGTTAAGCCTAATGGTAAGTAATGTAAAGAAATAGAATTTTGTTGTGTTTGTGACTAGTTTCTGGTTAGAAAAAGTAATATCTAATTTGTAATATGTTTTCTTTTGGGTAATTCCCCGGCGTCTGAGTTCTAATAGCCGACGTTTTAGAACCCTCTATCAGTTCCACCTGCCTATGAAAATGGAACTGATAGAGGGTTCCGAAACGTCGACTATTAGAACTCAAACGCCAGGGAATTACCCAAAAGAAAACATATTACATATAGAACACAGCAAAAGCTTAAAATCAAGAATATCTAATTTCATTCTATGCAATTCAGAATTTGCACTTCATTGTCCAAACTGCTCTCTATAGACAGTTTTAGTGTCTAGAATGTGACATATGAGTTATTTTCCCCTGAATGGGAATAACTAATTCGTAATTTATGTAATATACAGTAATATCATATCTGTAAAGTTTATTTGTAAAATTAGGCAGTGTTCACTATTCCACATACAGTGATAATGCTACATTGCAGGCATTATCACACATCAAATTCAGACTACATCAAATCTCAAACTACTAAGAAAATGAGGGAGACTTCTGTGACATGGCCAGATTCATTTTAAATGTGGCACAGACCAACACACAGTCACTCTTACTGTTAGAACAGTGGATCCACCTACATGTAACAGGGCTGTAATTACAAGAAATATAGCTCCAAATAGAGACTGACATGTAATTCTTTAAAGCATGGTAGAAATGATGGAGAAAGTTCCATGGAAATTTCAGGTGAATTTTTATGCAATGGGATCAGCAATGTATACAAAGAAAATCCAAAGAAGACATGTAGAGACAAATAAAAATGTGATATTTTCTGGTGCACTATTAGAAGCCAGTCTGAAAAAGATGTTTCATCTCCCCCCCCCCCCCCAATGCAAAATGTCAATAAGTACAGTCCACATTGCAACAAAACTCTTACACTGAGTAGGTATGTAAACAGTCTAAACAATAAATACTGGTCCACAGATAGTGATCATGCTCTTTATAATGTGCCTTTAGGCCAGTGGCCCACAAATTCTCAAAAAATCTAGGAGCTGCCTCAAAAATCTAGGCACCAGAAGAGTGGCATCAATCAAGTTCCATACTGAGAACTGCCCATTAACCAAATTTAAATCCTTGTGTTTCTTATTTCTGGGGCACACTTAAAAGATAAGTGTATGTGAACAATCCTCCTTCAATGTGAGAAGTACATAAAACTACTGGCAGGAACAAACCACACTTATTCAGTCTAACACATCACAGGTTTATTTTCATGCAACTAGTTACCTTTACATGTGTGCTGCATGTTTTTACCTGTACTTAGGCCATCCTCAGGCATGTCAAAACAAAAACCATACAAAGGAAGATACAACAAGAATCTAAGAGGCCCCTTTTTTTAATCACTATTTTTATAAAGTTAAATCATAAACTATACAACGTATAAGTACAAGACCTACACAATTTTAGAAATGTATATATAAAGACTTTTATTCAATTAAGTCCTTTTGTGCAGTAGTAAGAAGCTGTATCAAAATTCTTCTGTGATTTAGTGTACTTTAACTGATGTGTAAGTAACCAAATGAATTAAAATTAACCTGTGCTGTATGAGACTGAATAAGTGTGGTTTGTTTAGTAATAAACACAAAGCAGGTGGCTTCCATGAAGATTACTGGAAGGAAATTTCTGTCATTTGATGGCAAACTTCACCACGGGTCTTGGAGTGCTTTTTCAAAAGGTAAAGCCTGCACAGCCGCCATGTCAGTACTTTGAGACTATTTGACAGAGGCTGATCATGCCAAACAGTGAATAATCAGCTTGTCCTGCCCCACTATGCAGAAAGCCTGCTGTAACACTGTACAGGACCCATACTTATGACAAACTGGATACTTGTTATGACCATGCAGACCCCCGCAGCAACCTAAACACTGAGGAGCCACAAAAATATAAGGCTGCTAGAGGCTTTATTACCTATCTTGAGATCACTTCTAAAACAGCATTTCTAGTACTACTGACTAAACTAAATATTTTGGTGAGGCTGTGTTAATCTTGCATGTCTGCTGGGCCAACCTTGAATACTTGCAATTATTTCCATTTTGTTACATTAATTTTAATATAATGTTCTTCAAATGCTTGAATTTTTGCACCTGTTCAAGGAGCATAAGGTGAAGATACACTTGAAAGAATAACAGGAAACTTGGTAAAATGTGAAATAGCAATTTCAATATCTGCAAAATACTTTTGTCTGGAGGTTACGTTAAAATGCAAGGATTATTACTGACAATAACACAGAGGCTGACAACCTTTAATGAACTGCCTATGTGTTTCAGTACTGGTGCCAGTCTCCTCCACAGTGATACCTTTACCCGTATACAAAGTTGGATTTGGAGTGGGTTTTAATGGGGCAGGGAAGAAGCCCATGAAACCGGATGAAGCTACCAAGCTCCTCACAGGTATTTTCTAATCCAGGATGTTAAAAATTTCACTGTTTTACAATAATGCAATACTACAGAGCGAATATTTCTGCCTAATTTAACAAACTTGGTAAGGCATATTCGTCCTATCTTCTGTTAAATAAGAAAGTGTGTAGCAAGAATTTAATGTTAGTTACTTTACAACAAATATAAAATATCTTTTATTGCACTAGTGAAATATGTACTTCTCTTTCAGCTCATAAGAAGAAAACGGCAAATAGAGTCAATGTTGATGATGTTAATGATGAATCCATTAACATCAAAGAAATATCAAAAGATGAGTACGAGAAACGCACATAAATTACTCTGCCTCTAATGGCATTTCAGATAACATGTAATATATGTCACTTATTAATGTACCAGCAACAATACTCTCAATAATTAACCATTCTAGGGGTAGTCTTCTGTTGAAGCCCTCTACTTGGTAATAATTCAAAATAGTTAATAGTGCCTGTAATTCACACTTTAAGGGTAAATAAATAATGTCTTCCTACATGGTCATGCATATTTAAATCTTGTGCAAAGTTTGATTATTTAATCTCTATTGCATTGGGTTCTTAGTTTCCTTTCTGCATGCAAAAAAAAAAAAAAACTGAGTGAGGGGGAAAAACCCAAACACAGATGAAGTCCACAACCGCCAGTGAAGACTTCTTAAACCACCCAAAACACCCAATACTAAACAAAATAAAACACAA
>Ga0123352_10011570_pt1 | contig 13915 bp, 10 predicted proteins | sample TergutLab28metaG_FD_89700 | JGI IMG/M metagenome (GOLD analysis project Ga0123352, IMG submission 89700) | Labiotermes labralis P1 segment gut microbial communities from Petit-Saut dam, French Guiana - Lab288 P1 | ecosystem: Host-associated > Arthropoda: Insects > Digestive system > Gut ...
CGGTTCAGGTGCCTTCAGGTGAGTGTACAGACTGTTGGGGGAGCTTGCACGGTTCAGGTGCCTTCAGGTGAGTGTACAGACTGTTGGGGGGAGCTTGTAGGGTTCAGGTGCCTTCAGGTGAGTGTACAGACTGTTGGGGGGAGCTTGCACAGATCAGGTGCCTTCAGGTGAGTGTACAGACTGTTGGGGGGAACTTGCATGGATCAGGTGCCTTCAGGTGACTGTACAGACTGTTGGGGGAGCTTGCACGGTTCAGGTGCCTTCAGGTGAGTGTACAGAATGTTGGGGGAGCTTGCGCAGTTCAGGTGCCTTCAGGTGAGTGTACAGACTGTTGGGGGAGCATTCTTGTGTTTTGTTATCAACATTTTTGAAGAAAATGCTTTCTCCATCCTCGGGGTAAAATTTTATTTTGCCGTGTAGGAGGAAACAGCATGTTCCTTCAGAATGTTGTTAACCGCCTACAAGATCATGGTGACAGACTGCAGAGGACATTATTCTTAATCCTTGTTCATTATCACACTATTTTAAAAAATCAGTTAAATTTTTCAGAATAGGTACTAGTAAAATAATGTAACAGTATTAATGCCTTAGAACGTGAGGTGCAGTAAATTTTTAAAGGTAAAACTGTCCGGTTACAGGCCTGGACTGGCCCAGAGGGCTCCAGGAGGTTGAGGCTCCCATATTTCAAGACAGTCGGCACATGAATGTGGTACATTTGTCAACCCCGCGCACTGGCCGCCTTTACCCCCCATGAAATATTCCTGGTACTCATTTCTGTTAAAGGCTGATTCAACCCCAGGGCTATAGTGCAGCCGGAAGGTTATGTCAATGAAAAATTTCAGTGACAACATCGGGAATCGAACCCGTGACCGACTTGTAGTGCAGTGCCTCAACCAACAGCACAAACACTTGCTCCGATAAATTTTTTAAGTACTGGTAAATTGGTTTTCTGGGGAAGAAAAATGTCCATTACACTCGCACAAGTACCGTAATATATGTGCAGCATCCTGTGTTGTTGCGCATGCACATACATACAGTATCTGCGCTTTCATAGCCTTTGAATTGCTAATCCCTTTTTCATGCAGGTGCTGTTGTTGGCCCTCGAGGATCACGATCTCCAGGTCGTGTGCAAAGCTGCGGACATTGTGACAACACTCAAAGATGTTCTGACACAGCACGGACTTGTACCGGAAACAGAGACTCCAAAACCACTCCCTGATCTCGTCAGCAACTGCATGAAACCTGCGAACAGTAATTTCAAGGGCGTGTATGATTCATTCGGCTGTGAGGTAAACACTTGTTTGATCACCGCAAACACTTCTTCGATCACTGCAAACACTTGTTCGATCACTGCAAACACTTGTTCGATCACTGCAAACACTTGTTCGATTACTACAAACACTTGTTCGATCCCCTCACCTAAAGTCAGCGAGACAAAATCGACCAAAGTGGACAGCTATGAGGGGAAGATCTCCACTGTACAATCAAGACTGGGTAATGATTCAGATGAAGTGATTGAAGCTATTGTTAACGAGACTGATATGAACCTACTGGCTGATGTTTACCATGATTACCTGCATGTTGGCAACAGTGTCTCCAATGCCAGTGCAAACTTTAATCTCGATACAGAGGTCAATGTTGGTGCGGAAGAGTTTTTGTTGGCCATCTCGAAGCTCAGTCTTAGTGACGTGGTGACACAGAAGACTCAGTGGTTGGACTACTGTGCTGGTGACCTGGGTTCATTGCTGGATGACATTCTCTCCTCACATGCAGATACAGAATCAAATGCAATGGACTGTTATTAAGATGTCCTGCTGTCCTTGACAGTTATCATGTTATACGGCAATCATTTGCTGTTAGTCATTCATACAACATTATTTCACTCACACACTGTCATGTCCGTATGTTTCTGTAGCCGGTGTGTAACTTAAAGCTTGATGTGTTTAGCTGCATTGTATGTTGCAGCTTTTCTGCTCAATTGTTAATTGACGTCACCATCTTCAGGGTGAAATCAGTTTAACGTGCACCACAGAACACCGTCAACAAACGATACAGCTAAACCCTGAAATCTGAACTTGCACACTAAGCAGTAACATATCACATTGTCACTAAGTACAAGAATATGATAATATAAGGAGTACCAACTACATACATATTTAAGAACATGTTGACTACAGATCCGACACATTTTAGCGGCTTCCCATCATCAGATATCACACTAATACATGTGGAAATATTTGCCTACCGTATGTTCTGTTGTGAAATAAGAGGTAGGTAAGATAGAGCTATGTAATGTTATATACGGATATGAGTCGCTTAATGATGCGGATACGTTCTGAGAAATGTGTTGTTTGGCGATTTTTTTGTCATCGTGCAAACGTCATGGAGTGTACTTAATACAAACCTAGATAGTATTGCCTACTACATACCTAGGCTATATGGTATAGCCAATTGCTCCTAGGCTACAAACCTGTACACGATGTTACTGTACTGAATACTGTAGGCAATTGTAACACAATGATAAGGATTACAATATTATGCGACCACCATTATATATGCGGTCTGTTGTTGACAGAAACATTATTGTGCAGAGCACACCTGTATACACAAAGATTTAAAAAAGAATGTCAGATACTTAATATCTTACTCATTACATGAGAGATATGCACCTATAGGTTAGGTAAGTTGTATACATTGTATGTTTAAGTACATCATACAACATTTCACAGTCTATGTTTCCCTTAAAATTATGGCAACAGGTACAACAAGTAACATGTTACAGTGGAGGATTTTCTTCTAATTACTGATGCCCTTCTTTCAAAATATGACAGCATAATACATATCGAAATTTGACATTTGGGTAATGTAATCCATATTTGTTACATCAGTTTGTGTAAGTGTACCTGTGAATTTCATAGACAAGTACGCACAAGCGTCACGGCACACGTTGTTGGGGGTGGCCTGGTCGTATAGATGAGACAGACTAAGTGGAAGGGTGTTTAGTGTTCTATGGAGATGGTTATTACCCTTGTGTGACATCTGTTACATGTGTGAACATGAAACAAAGTAAATCCTATGTGTATTGGACCGTGGATCAATGTGATAGTTGAAGAATAAGAGACCAACTTGATGTCACTAGTTATTAAGTTTTATTTCACTTCTTCTATGCTCAGCGTGTTTCGGACATTAATACATCCATCATCAGGAGCCTGCGACTTTTCTATTGTATCGCCACATTGGTCATGTGTTCTTGTTTCGATGCGTGTTGGAGTTTCGGTGTGGCTGAGTTGGGGTGGTATCCGCGTAGCGGGCTTCAGCCAACCCAGCCACACCGAAACTCCAACACGCATCGAAATAACTAGTGACACCAAGTCGGTCTCTTATTCTTCAACTAGTAAAACAAAGTAACTTAATCTAAGAACAATCTGGTACAGAGTTCAATCCCCTCTTGGAAACAATCTGTATAAATTGATACAACCTCGACATGACCTGTTGGTGCATAACTCTTGCATAATTCATTACACATTAACTGCTTGATGTAATTTTTAAATCTTTGTGTATATGTAATGTTTTTAGCTGTACTCATGCTTTTTAAAAATATTACATATACACAAAGATTTAAAAATTATATCAAGTTGTTAATGTCTAATGAATTATGCAAGAGTCATGCACCAGTAGGTCATGAGGCACTGCGCTATAACCTGGAAGGTCACAGGTTCGATTCCCGATGGTGTCATTGGAATTTTTCATTGACATAATCCTTCCAGCCACACTATGGCCCTGGGGTTGACTCAGCCTCTAACAGAAATGATTACCAGGAATGTTTCCTGGGGTATAAAGGCAGCCGGTGTGTATGGCTGACAACCTTACCACCTTCAAGTGCCGACTGTCATGAAATCTGGGAACCTCAACCTCCTGGAACCCTCGGGGCCTGTCCAGGCCTGTAATGGGGTTGCTTTTTACTCATTCTGTTTATTTCATGTTAATATATTTGGCCTGAAAATCTTTTCATATGCATTGATGTGATCCCTCATGACGACGAGGCACCGAAACATGTTGGATCTACGATGCATAAACATGTTTTTAAATATGTAACATTGTTGGTATTTCTTGTATTATTGTATCATTACACAGTAAAAATGTTTTAATATGCAATTGGTGATCTTTAGACACACTGAATTATGACCGTACTAGATGTGACCATGTTGTGATGGTGTGACATGATATTCACACACAAACATACACACACTCAAACCTGCCCTGGTGTGACTCAATGGAAACCTGTGTCTGTGAATCAGTCACAACCCAAGCAATGTCATAACAATGTAAACCTGGTAACACCTGAAACGAAGCTTGATTCATTCACTCACGGAGTAGGAAATCAAGCCCTGTCATAACCATGGCAATGAAGTGTGACTCAATCAACTGGTAACTCAATCAGAACCAAGTACATAATATAGGGTGGAGAGAGAGAAACCAACAAGATTCAACTAATCTGATCGTTTATTATCAAACTTCTATCCCAACATGTTTCGGGCATCATTATGCCCGTCATCAGAAGAACAAGTCTGCGTTCTACCGCATATGGTGTTCTGCACTGGTTGTGCTGACTGTGGTTGTGTGGAGCTGGGATGCGAGCTGTGTGCACTGTGTGAAAGTTACTGTTCTGTACTGTAGTCGAACAGTAACTTTCACACAGTGCACACAGCTCACGTCCCAGCTGCACACAACCACAGCCAGCGCAACCAGTGCAGAACACCATATGCGGTAGTACACAGTCTTTTTCTCCTGAAGTTGGGCATAATGATGCCCGAAACATGTTGGAATAGAAGTTTGATAATAAACATCAGATTAGTTGCATCTTGTTGGTTTCTCTCTCTCCACCCTACGTAAATGATGCACGGTCACAAGAGCCTAAATCAAGTACATAATGTTATTCTGTAGGGTTCTGGTGGTGGTATATGGTAATTAAACTCATTAGCTGTGTGGATTTTTTTCCATTGTCTCATATCTTAAAAATTAATGTTAAGAAAAGCGTCATTGGACGTACTGAATGCTTGGTCCTCGCTCTTCTTCGCATATCGCTGTATCTTCTCTCACTAGGCTGCTGATTGTGGCAATCTGTAGGCAATTCTCTTGTAGCCGCACCAGTTTTAGAAGTCTGTGTTGAGGAGGGTGGAGGAAATAGCCGTGTTGCCAGAATGGTTGATACTTAGTAGGCACCACACCTGCGGAACTGTTTTTAATGAAGCGCATTATGTATAGGGATATAATATATAATATATAATCAGATTTCCTACCGCAGAGATACTTTGGGCTTTTCACTAATTATACACTGTGGTAATGAAACCGTCAAAAGCACATGGTTGTAGTACGTAATTTTAAATATATTCCTTTAATGCATAAATACAGAACATACAGTAATGATGAAACTGTAATATCATACACCCTGTGAGGATGTTGTTGCTTTGATTATCAGCCTGGAGACTGCCGTATTTCAGTTACTCATTCTGTCAGATCGGTGCTGAAATAAAGCAGGCCACATTCTTCCCAGCTGGTACAATGTTATCTTCCTGTTTCTGTCCAGTAACATGTGTCACTGAGGAAATGTCTGCAAATATTCAACGAAGCAAAAAAGACTCCCTAAACGTTGTACATGTTCCATGTTCAGAAAGGTTTTTCTTCAGAGCTTTTTTTCCATTAATTGTAATTTTTAATATTTCCAATATTTCACCAGTTTTTTTTTTGCAATTCAGACTTCATTGAAAGGCCAAACTTCCCTTGCCATGATTCAGGTACAGTCATGCTACGCTTAACAATGAGGATACATTCTGAGAAACACATCGTGAGGCGATTTCGTCATCGTGCGTACAGCATAGAATGTACTTACGCAAACCTAGATAGTATGGCTTACTACACGGCTAGGCTATATGATATAGCCTATTGCTCCTAGGCTAAAAACCTGCACAGCATGTTACTGTACTGAATACTGTAGGCAATTGTAACACAATGGTATTATTATATTATATAATAATATTGTGATCTCATGGGACCACTGTCGTATGTGCGGTCCGTCCTTTTCCGAAACGTCGCTATGCGGCGCGTACCTGTAGTTAGTTGACAGTTCCATATCATGAAGGTTAATCCATGTGGGATTAGTGGTGGACAGAGTGGCAGTGGGGCAAGCATTTTGTGAGTACTGCAGTGTTCCCAAGCCATATTATTCTGCCAATGCTCTGTACACACACACACACACACATAACCTCTTGTGGTGCTACAATAGTTCCATTTTATTTTACTGCATCAAGGAGCCCTGCCCCAACACATCCCAAAAACCTGAAAGAATTCTGAACCCACACAGACATGTGCAAAGAACACAACAGCCGACTGTCCCGTAACTCTACGAGTAGCAGACAATGCTAACATACCGTTCGAATGGAATCGCTGTAAAATGAAACCCAAATATTTTGAACAATGTGACAAAGTACAAACATGCGCAAGTGACACTAGCAAATAAAAATTGCATGCACAAAGAAATTAGAAGCAAATTAAATTTTATGTTTTGCTGACCGTGCATCTCGATATAATCGTGTAAAGAAAAACCAACTTGATGCACAACTTTTTCTTAGCATATTACGTCAACCTCTACATGTTTCGGGCGTACCTAGGCCCATCATCAGGAGATACAACCATGTGTGTGTGCAACAATTGGTAATTATTATTCTTTTCAGATGATTCCAGTCCAACCAGGACAACAGACAGTCATCTAAAAAGAATAATAAGGACCAGTTGTATGCATATGGTTGTACCTCATGATGATGGGCCTAGATATGCCCAAAACATGTAGAGGTTGACAAAATATACTAAGAATAAGTTGTGCATCAAGTCAATTTTTATTTACACAAGCACATTAAACTCTGGGATTTCCTGCTAGTATTGGGTCCAAAATCTTTTGTCAGTCACTGTGTATGGGAAGACACACACAAATGACAAACCTGATGGGAAACCTGTGCTGTGCCAGAGAACATTCAGTTCAGTTTTTCTTGCAGTTTTTTTTTTACACAGTTAAACTGCACAGTTTAACTTAGGGTGTGTGGGGCACTTAACGTGACCTTTATGTAAATGAGATGGAGATTTTACATATCTGTTTTTCCTGACTAAATAAAAAGTGCCAGTATATGATCCTCCCCAACACTTAGATAGGATTCATTCACGTTGTGCTACAGTTTACTGACACGCAAATTTCCGTCACACACTACAGTTTTATTATTTTCAGTAATATATGCTACATGTTGCAGTCATATTTTCACCATTTTCAAGCATAAACACTTCAAATGCTGAGTTAAATCCCATCTGCCATCTGCTGGCATTATTAGGAGTTGACCATACTCTCCACGTTAGCGAGATAAGGGTTAATGTACAACATTCAATGCCTCAAAATGGTCAAAATATGACCAAAACATGTATCTTTTATTTCTGAATATAATAAAACTGCTGTGTCTGACAGAAAGTTGTGTTTTATGTCTGCACCCCCCAGTATATTAAATGTTCATCGAATTGTCACATTTCACGTGACCCTGTCTGTGCCTTGTATGTTACTGTTGATTCACAGATATTAGGTTTGACCTTGACAATGTCCGTGGGTGGGTCCGAGATCGCTGAGTGAAATTCGCGGAGAAGACGTATTACATCTCTTGTCACTTTCTGCTGGTCACCATTTGTTCAGTTTTTATAACGAACCTAAATTCAAATTTTTTGCACGAGTATCACACGACAGAAAATTCCTTCTCAAGTTATATTGTAAACTCACATACACAAACACAGCTGCACTTCAGCACAATTAAATTTTAATTGGTATAAATCTTAGTCTGCAAAACCACTGTCAAAGTCGAAATCACAGTCCTGAGTCACTAACAGTGGGTTTACTCAACAGTTTACATTTTAAAGGAAATCCAGGGATCATGTTGATTATGCAAGACATCTTATTAACCCATTCTGTGCTACACATCAGATGTCTTACATAATTTGTGTACTTTTTCAGATCCAGGTTTATTTCGTGTCTGAAAATACCAGTGAAAGAACTGTGTTCCACACTGTCTGGCTTTCAGCATTAGAAAAGATAAATGGTTTTTATTTTTCTCTGATAGTTATCCTTTGTCACTTCCTGCCACCATTCTGTTGCATGTGCAGGCAATCAGCTCGTCCATTCTAGACAGGCTGATTGGTAGCGATGGCCAGTTGTTGTCAGAAAAACATGGAAATGAACTATGGAAATAAAAATATTACATTTTTCAGGGGTGTCAGAATGTATACTCTAGTAAGTAGCACCATTCAGAGGAACCCTTTATATCACCGTGTCACTTGCTTTTTGTACAATACTCTCCATGTATAATGAGTTGGCAGAGAAATTTCAGGTTGTGTACAAGCAGCCGTAATGTCCGAACTGATGCTGTCCACTGCCGTCGCTGAACTAGCATCCTGACAAATTGGTATGGGGCCTTGACCCTGGTGTCAATTTAGCAACTGATCTGTCCCATGCAAACCTAATTGCATGTGCAAGGGACATTGGATATCAAAGGTGCACGATGCCCAGGTGCTAGGTCGCCCAAGCATCTAAATGTTGTATAGCAAATTTCAAGTGGCTCTTGGACTTTTGGAAATCTTGTGTACCCCTGCTGTATGCTGTTGTCACAGCTGATTCCTCCAAACTATTGTTACAGCCTACCAACTTACACAGTATCACATCCCAGAAGTGACTGCTGCACAAAACCTCCAATGTCACGTAATGATAAAGATTTGCTTATATAAAAGCTAGCATGGAAAGTGTTGAAAGGAACCAAAAGTTGCATTTGGTACTGTTGTTGCCCAAAAAAAACTTTGTGATGACTAGAATTTGTGATTCACATGTACAGACCATGTCACAGAAGGCTGGTTATGCTGTAACATAAATGGAAACCTTGTCAATATATTAAAATGCATGAAATAAAGATGTATTAAGTATTTACCAAGGTGCATTGCATAGAGATAAATTGTATAGTGTTTTTGTAATATTTTTACATATGTAAAAGAAACTGTCATATTAATTTCCTCTGTTTGAACCTGCTGAACATTGTGTAATTTGATTAAATAAAAGTAGGTGAGATTGATTGTTTGATTGATTTGCAATTGGGTTCGAGACTTTACGGTTCCAATGCACCTGGGCCTTAATTAACGGGTCCTTTGTGCCTCATATCAATTTATGGGAGCCCTGTTGCTTTGCTAAAGTTCCAGATGGCCCCATACTTCTACTCTTGATGTCCTCTGGCTCCAAGATGAAGGAGCCCAGATACACATGTCTGAGTGAAGCCAAAATTTCACACTCACACAGAATGTGGGCAGAGGTTACAACCTCTGCTGCACACCTCCTACACAGTGGACTGTCTGGCAGCCCCCAGTAGGTGAAGATGTCTCCTCAGGGTGTTATGTCCTGTGAGAAGGCCAGTAACAGCCCTTGATTGTGTCCTGTTAAAGGACAGAAACCTAGCTGTGGCACCCTGACAAGGTCCTGAAATTAGTTCTCGAGCCTGTCTGGGTGTCACCAAGACCTCGCCACCATATCCAATGCTGGTTAACCAACCAACATCTAATCCTTCTTTGTATATCCTGTCTAGAGACTCCCAAGGCTGACTCATGTCCAACAAACTTTAGAATAGAGCCGTCCTTTGCGAGCTCAAAGTTACTGAGGCATATAATATGAATGTAGGTATGTTCCAGCCATAAGCAATAATAATGCACTCAGTGATATGTGTTTTGGACACACGGACTGTTCTAAAGCCCAGTGTTCACTAAATGTACCACCAGTTTAACATTCACTGCACCACAGTCTGCCTCACTCACCATGAATCCCAAGACGCTCAAGCAGTGCCTGACATTTCTTCCTATCTTGTAATTCCACAAGTGCCCTAAACACCCTGCACAAACTGTTCCCATAACTGTACCATGTCCTAACAGCCCCCATTCCACTATGTCCTTCCCTTCCCGGTACCACACTCACTGTCTGTCTCAATGTGCCAAATAGTCCAACAGTTTGTGTTTGCGTTCACGTGCATCCTACAGAGCTACACAACAGTTAATGATGAAACTGGCCAGCAGTCAGCAGAATTGTGTTTTGGTTCTTTGCAGTGGCAAGGGATTATTTTCTGTACCAAGGCAACAATACAAGCTGTAGAGTGGAACTGGCCCCCCATTCAATGGAACAGGGAGACCTGCCAGGTGATTATGTGACCTTGATATGCATTTGACCACTTGTCTCCATTTAGTGCCTCCCGTAAGAACAATAGGAGTTTGTCTCCATTTAGTGCCTCCAGTAAGAACAATAGGAGACATACTGCCAATGCTCCATATTAATAAGTGGCTCACTGCAAACAACGTTATTATTACTTCTGTTTAATTAGATAAAAACTGTCGGAAGAGAACTTAGTTGTCTTCTTGGTCTTACACAACTGTGACTGCTGTTGGAGTGAATTTATAAATTGGGACAGTTGGATTGTTATCAGTTGTTATAATAATACAGAATTGGTTTTTAATTTGTAAGAATTTTAATTTATATTAGGCAATAAAATGGTTCATCGTTGTGCCATTCTGTGTGCGTCATGCACAGTAACCTGCAGTATCTGCATGGTGACCTTGACTGTCAACAAAATGACAAGTTAGATTGAAGACATACAATATGGTGGGAACAGCTTGACAGATAATGTGCTGCACAAGTCACATCGCCTTAAGCCTTTTATAACATTCTTAATTCCATTCTGTCAATAAGGTGGGATTAACCTTTAACTGTTCACTAAATATAATATTCTGTTCTTCCCCCCTCCTCCCCACAACATCATAAAATAACTCAAATAAATACCAGCACACCGCAGCTACAGCAAACAAACTGCATTTGGCCTCTGAAAGGATGGCGGACATCTGGAGTCTGGTTACAGTTTGTTGGAGATGGACCTTCAATGCAGTTCATCTTAACCAGCTGTTGTGGTTTTGCTACATTGGTTCATGCACTGTTGTATACATTGAAGCCAGAACTGAGCGGGATTTCAAAGTGAGTATTTATGTATATATATATATATCGATTTACAGATCATTTAACTGCACTGTAAGCACATCAGTCAATACAGCCTTAATAAACAGCAAACTAATGGAATGGAATGGATATTTACTTTCCCACATAATTCAGTTTATTCGCAATTCTGAATTATCTGTTTGCTACACAATATCACAATTATCAGTTTGTTACACAATAACATAATTATCTGTTTGCTACACAAAATCAAAATTATCTGTTCCTACACAATACCACAATTATCTGTTTGCTACACAATATCATAATTATCTATTTGCCACACAATATCACAATTATGTGCTCAATACCCAATATCACAATCACGTCTTTGCCACACAATATCGCTATTATCTGTTTGTTACACAATAATACAATTATCTGTTTGCTACACAATATCTCAATTATCTGTTTGTTAGACAATAACACAATTATCTGTTTGCTACACAATATCTTAATTATCTGTTCCCACACAATATCACAATTATCTGTTTGCTACACTATATCACAATTATCTGTTTGCCACACAATATCACAATTATCTGTTTGCCACATAATATCAAAATTATGTGTTTGCTACACAATTTCACAATTATCCGTTTCCAACACAATGTCACTATTATCTGTTTGCTATACAATGTCATAATTATCTGTTTGCCACACAATATTACAATTATCTCTTTGCTACACAATATCACAATTATCTGTTTGGCACACAATATCACAATTATCTGTTTGCCACACAACATCGCAATTATCTCTTTGCTACACAATATCACAATTATCTGTTTGCCACACAATATCACAATTATCTCTTCACCACACAATGTCACAATTATCACAATTATCTGTTTGCCACACTATATCACAATTATCTGTTTCCTACACTATATCACAATTATCTGATTGTACACAATATCACAATTATCTGTTTGCCACACTATATCACAATTATCTGTTTGCCACACATCACAATTATCTGTTTCCTACACAATATCACAATTATTTATTTGCTACACAATATCACAATTAGCTGTTTCCTACACAATATCACAATTATCTCTTTGCCACACAATATCACAATTATCTGTTTCCTACACAATATCACAATTATCTGTTCTCCACACAATATCAAAATTATCTGTTTCCTACACAATATCACAATTATCTGTTTGGTACACAATATCACTAAACAAACACAATATCGCCTACAGCACTCACTAAACAAACACAATATCGCCTACAGCACTCACTATACAAACACAATATACCAGCTCACTATATGGGGTGGTGTGTTTAGTGTATAGTGTACAGTGTATGGGTTACTGTGTATAGTGTATAGTGTACAGTATATGAGGTACTGTGTATAGTGTATAGTGTAATTTTATGTGGTAAACTGTATAGTGTAATGTGTACAGTATCTGGGACAGTGTGTATGGTGTATAGTGTACAGTATATTGGGTAGTGTGTTTAGTGTATAGTATACAGTGTATGGGGTACTGTATATAGTGTATGGTGTACAGTATATGGGGTAGTGTGTTTAGTGTATAGTGTACAGTGTATGGGATACTGTGTATAGTGTATAGTATACAGTATATGGGGTAGTGTGTGTAGTGTTTAGTGTACAGTATATGGGGTAGTGTGTGTAGTGTATTTTGTTTGATCCTTTTTTAAATTTTGTTTTATTACTTTTCCTCGGATGGGGCAGGGTAGCTCAGTCGGTATATCGACTGCCTACATGCTGGAGTGTCCGGGATCGAATACAGATGGGGACGAGATATTCCGCCAGTCCAGTCCGGCCTTTGGGCCCACCGAGCCTCCTTTAAAATAGGTACCGGAGCTTTCTCGGGTGTAAATTGCGGCCGGAGCGTGCTGCTGAACACTCACCCCCTTCAAGTGCTGTGCTCATGAAAGCGTAGAGTTGTACCTCTACCCAACTCTTGGGCCACACCGGACCTCTAACGGGATCACTTTAACTTTACATTTACTCTCCTTTCGGTAGTGTTCGAAGCAAAGCCAGATATATTGAAACCGTCTGTATGGACTGCAAGTATTTGAAACAACAGCTCGTTAGACATTCCCTCTCTCTTCCCAACAATAGCATTCCTAAACATTTTATCAGTTTTTATCAGCTCATACCTGTGTGTAGGCAGGAAACAAGATAAGAAATTTCCTGATCCGTCCTGACCCTGCCTAACAAAGACCATGATTTCCAATGGCGTAAATCGCAAATAACAAGGATACTAGTACCTCCCCCCGAAAGGCAAAAACCCAGTTTAATGTATAACAGAAAGTGACACAAAGCAGTCGTCACCTATCGTAACACATCATGATACAGAATGTGTTGGGAAGTTGTGAAGGTAACAGGTAACACGTAACAGGTACAGTTGTTACTGAGAGAGAGCATCGAGAGTGTAGCCGTTGGGAAGGTGTGAAGTTAACAAGTAACAGGTACAGTTGGTACTGAGAGTGAGCATCGAGAGATAGCCGTTGGGAAGGTGTGAAGTTAACAAGTAACAGGTACAGTTGGTACTGAGAGTGAGCATCGAGAGGGTAGCCGTTGGGAAGGTGTGAAGTTAACAAGTAACAGGTACAGTTGGTACTGAGAGCGAGCATCGAGAGGGTAGCCGTTGGGAAGGTGTGAAGTTAACAATTAACAGGTACAGTTGGTACTGAGAGCGAGCATCGAGAAGGTAAATGTTGGGAAGGTGTGAAGTTAACAAGTAACGGGTACAGTTGTTACTGAGAGCGAGCATCGAGAGGATAGCTGTTGGGAAGTTGTGAAGGTAACAAGTAACAATTACATTTGGTACTGAGAGC
>Ga0123352_10011573_pt1 | contig 13915 bp, 6 predicted proteins | sample TergutLab28metaG_FD_89700 | JGI IMG/M metagenome (GOLD analysis project Ga0123352, IMG submission 89700) | Labiotermes labralis P1 segment gut microbial communities from Petit-Saut dam, French Guiana - Lab288 P1 | ecosystem: Host-associated > Arthropoda: Insects > Digestive system > Gut ...
TATGTAGTCAAACACAACTTAATCACTGAGGTGTATTTAATGACTGTGATGGAAACAACTACATGTTTCGGCCTGTATTGGCCATCATCAGGTTGTCTAGGGAACTTAAGGGCTAGCTATATGAATACAGGTCGAAACATGTAGTTGTTTCCATCACAGTCATTAAATACACCTCAGTGATTAAGTTGTGTTTGACTACATACCTTTTCCTAGTTTCACACACACAATCGGGATGACATACTTCCTAGATAAATAGAAGTATAACAGCTCTCATTCTTTAAGCCTTATCTCATTGTTATCTCCATTACCATTCAAGTGCAATTATAGGTCTGCCATTCTCCCAAAGTATGGCAGACTCCTACTGGTAAAATTTGTGTGTGTGTGTGTGTGTGTATTGTGTGTGTTTATGTGTTTGTGTATGTGTGTGTGTGTCTTTGTGTGTGTATGTATGTGTGTGTGTGTGTCTTTGTGTGTGTATGTATGTGTGTGTGTGTATGTGCTGTGTGTGTGTGTGTGTGTGTGTGTGTATGTGCTGTGTGTGTGTGTGTATGACACATGCACACAATTCGCAGTGTTCATCCATCAAAAATTAATAATGAAAGGAAAAAAGCATAAATGCAAATGTTGTTCATTTTGGAACAGAAAACTCAGAGATGTTGTTAACTACACTGCCGTTAACTACAATCCCGTTAACTACACTGCCGTTAACTACACTGCTGTTACATGCAGAGGCCTCAGTCCATGCCATCTCCTTTGTGCATTACATTTTGCAATGCCACAGCAAACACAAATTACTGTCATAGCTAAGATATAGTGGAATTCCATTCAGTAAAAATGCATCACTCAGAGTAATCTCAATGTAATGCCATTGCTAGGATATGAAGAAAGCCCACATGGCAATTCTTATATCACTTGGGAAAAAAATGCCTTGCTCAACTACAAAGCCATTAATGGAGGAAAAAAGATAATTCAATGCAGGCTTGTTATTATCACTATACATTTTGGTTTCATGTATGAGAGTTCAATGAACCAAATGGTCTCTGGGTGTAACTCACTGTATACTTCATGTGTCATCTACAAACTTTAGAATTATAAAGGCCAAAGCTTATTCTAAATTATTACTTTTTCTATTTTCAGTAATACATATTAACAGTGTTTTAAAAAAACAGGACATACATCTCTGTTCTCCTGTGCCTCAGCAGACTTGAAAGTTTTATTAATCCAGTCCTTTACTTCAAAATTATCATCAGAAAATGCTGCTACATCCTGTAAGAAACAAACATGGTACAGAACTAAATGATTTTCTGGAACAGTACACTAAAACATTAACCCTGACTTACCTATTTACATTTCAGTGACACTAAATATTACCAGGCCACATTCAAGACTCATAACTGAATTGTGTGGTTGAGGTTTATGTAACTTCCAATAGCGTGCTTGATGTAGCATGCTTTACAACAGACAGCCATTATGGTGCTTAAAAATTATCTAAAAAATAACCATGAGGAGTGAACAATTCCTGCTGTATACGCTCTAGAATTTAAATCTAAATTTTGCTCTTCTGATTACACACACACTCCACTAATTACAATAAGTAGCACTGAATGCTGGTGCATAGGGCTGACAACCTTACCACCTTCACGTGCCGACTGTATAGAAATTCCGAAAGCATCAACCTCATATAGCCCTATGGGCATTTCCAGGGCTGTAATAGGAAAGCATTACCTTTAGCATTGAATGCACTGAGAATAAATGGGAACTATAGAGAAATCGAAGGGAGTCTTAACAGGTCACAAGTAAAAAAATTTTCCACAATGCATCCAATGACAAAATTGATTTGAGGCAGGACAGCAGATATTTTAGTCATCAATTATAACCCTTTCATATCCAATATAACTTCCTTAGGTGTATCCACAAGTCCGAAGGAAAATTTTTAACATATACTGCACATCCACTGAATTAGGCTCATCAACTACTGTAATTAATACCTGCCGTGGTGTTCGTTGAGGTTCATACCTTTTTCACTTCCCACTACAAACGCAAATTACGAAATGTTGGAAGTAATTTCCCACTTGCCCCATGAGCCCTAATCCTTGTCAAGTTCAAGATCATGTATATTGCCACTGCCAGGGCCGAAATCGTACTGTAAATGTGAATCACACAGAGCTATTGCTAGCTACCGGTTCTTAACATATAGCTATACAAACTTCTGATCAGCACCGGCATTTGCTATTTTGTGAAGAATGAGGAGGTTGGATTCAAACGCAGAAGCATATTTCATTTTCTTTTGTTACTGCCGCGTCCAAAAATTACACTACATTCCAGCCTGACCAACGTCCCCCTTTTAATTTGTTCGTCTTATACCGATTTACTCAGCACGGACCCATATATATATATATATATATATAAATTCGATTTACTCAGCGTCGTCATTCATACGCCTTAAATTTAGAACAACCGCATCTCACCATTCTGTACACAGAAGTTCGTTGCTGGTGTTACATTAATGCTTTAGCATTTATTACAAATTTCGGCTACTCTTCACTCTGTGGTCAGGTTATGTGTTCATTTGTGTCCAATCCGGTCTTCAGATCATGCCAACTTCGAGGCTGCATTCCATTTCATCACTTTGTTTACGTAGCAGCTGTGGTTACGTGCAAACGTCAGGAATCCTGTGAGACACCTCTCATGACGTAATCCGTCCTGACATTGGGAGTACCACATATTGTATTTCAATTTCCCTTCCGTTTATTAACATCAGCGAAATATTTCGGAGAACGCAAATCGTCAGTTTTCCTTAAATAATGCTGTACGGGAAAATATAAACAATTTCATTTCGCTTTATAATTAACGCGATCACTTGAACGTACATTATTTAATATATTACGCTGTATTATATTACTTTGTTTTATAAGTAATGAAAATAGCGTGGAAATTGCCCCCAAAACAATTTTTAAGGTCAGATGTAAGGTAAAAATGTGACATTTCATTAACACGCCTTGTGAGAACATCCTGTGACAGTTGTAACCGTATGTTACGTATTCCCGTTCAATAAGGTTCCGACATCGGAAAAGTTCTAATTCAAAGGTGAATGACCTTAAGAGAATCATATGCTTCTCAGGGTAGAAAAAAGGAGTGCTCTTTTTAATGCGAATGACAATTCATAATGTTCTACACTTGAATGTAATATTCACCAAGAATTTGTAATGATTTGGGAATTATGGTTAAAAAAACAGCTACCCGTAGAATTTCAAAAGTGGGGGAGGTAGCTAGTGCAGGGATAATTTTAGAAAAAATAAGGTGAGGCTGGAAGTACCAGAGTAATTTTTGTGCGGTTCAATATTGTGTATGGCGTATGATTTATGTAATGTTGTAATAAACCTGAGAACGGAAGTTCTAAATATCGTGTGCTTAACTATTTCAAAATTTAAATAAAAATACAGCTTTACAAAGCTAAAAGCGCAAACTCCCCTCCAACATTAATTAACAAACATGGCGAGACGCGAGAGACGGCGTCTGTGCAAATTTATTTCGGGTTGGACGACGTCTGATCAATTTTCTTCGTGGCTGACTCCTGTGAAAGGTGAAAAGCATAAAGCGTATTGCCTGCTATGCAAAAAGGTATTTGCTGTGAGTCACGGAGGATTGAACGATGTAAAGGCTCATTACAAAGGGAAAAGACATATTTGGCTACAACGTCAACAGCAGGAAAGAGTTGCGGGCCAGTCAAAGGAGAGTCACGTAGAATCACAGACAAAAAAGATTGTATTCAATGAAGAGGTAAGTGGAGATGTTTCCTGCCAGCTTTCTGTGTTCGTAACGTCTGGAATTGTTTTTTTTATCCGTGTAGTAAGTAGGCCAACTAAGGTTACCGGGCCAAATGTACAGTTGATGTCATAGGAATTTCCCAAATGATAGGGCATCGCCATTTTCATTTTTGATCCAAAATTGATATCGTGAACCGATGTTGTAATGAAGGACAGTCGTTTAACATTTTGGTAAGGGGAATTTGTTTCACATATTGTCCCGTGTTTAGTGTGTAATGTGTAACTTGCAGACTGTCAATGTCTGAATAAAATGTTTAGTTATTAATACGGATATTACGGTAATAAAGTAGGATGGTTGGTTTGTGATGTAGGTTGTAGCAGATACAGGAGGTTGTTAAAAGCCATTTCGGTTCGCGTGAACACAGATAGGTAAGTGTTTGCGGTGACTATGAAATTATACTGTGAAAGTGCTGGTAATTGTTAATAATAATATTATTATTACGCATATTTGTAAACTAAATGTAAAATTACATTCGTGCATTGTGTTTTTGGTGCAAAAGATAACAAGATGCTATTGAAAGTCGGTTATTGCTCGTGTTTCCGTACATTCGTGTTAATAAATAATCATAAGTATGTTAGACTTTATAGTAAATGCAGCATGTCTACACTGATTTAATTTGGTCAGATGCACTCATGGGATTTGGGTTGCCATGTCAGTGAAATGTGACTTGAGTACAGACATGGTTATGTAAAAACTGGAAAAATTTTAGTCACACATGTGCTTTGTATGTATTATTGAGGAAAGAATACATGTACTTACATAAGAACTGTGCTATATCATGTGTTCTTGCAATTCCTTGTAAAATTGTATTTTTTTTAAGTTAGTGTAACAGTGTGACATATTTCAGGCTTTTATGTCTATAAAGATGTAAGAGCTATTAGTCAGCATTGTGCTTTGGTTTGTTAGAATTACAAGTTACATAAATTCCATAGGTTACAGGATCAAGCCAATGATGTAGTACATTTAATGCACACTTGGTACAGTGTTTACATATTATGTTACACAAAAATAATTATGTCAAAGGGATATTCTGTAGAGTAGGAGATGTCTGACAACAGAATCTTTTATTACTGGTTTAAATGTCCTTATATATCATCCTTGAAACCTTTAATAGTAGGTGGAACTTTATTGAATAATGTATTTCCTGGATAGTATACATATCTTTGATGTTTCTGAGGTTAGCATTCAGCATATGAAGGTCATATTTATGTTGTGTGTCTAAGTTACATTGTGTGACTAAATTTCTTAGAAACTTTTCTCTTTCCCACACTGAATAATAGCGATGACAGTGAGAATTCTCTGGCAAGGGGAAGTATAGCACATTTCTTAAAAGATTCTTTGCAAGAGACTTTTTTTAATGGCTGCCATTATTCTAATGCTTCTGTTTTGGATATGAAATACTTTTGTTGTCAGTTGAATTGCCCCAGAAGATTCATGCATTTTGATGTGATGGTGAAGTGGATGTAAGCAAAATCAGCATCATTTTTAAGGCATCAGTTCGAGTGAGTGATGTGATGAGTGTTGTGAGAGCGAAAGATGCTTAATTCAGTTTAAAGATAATATTTTTGTCGTGTGTTTCACATATCAAGTCATCAGTCTGTAGACTGAGGGATTTAGCCATATTAGCTTCTGTTTAGGTTGACATTTTGTTAGTGTATACTTTCCAGAAGTTTGTTTTGTCTGTTGTTTGTGTAAGTTATTTGCTTTGTACCATGGATTCTCAAACTGTTGCTCACAGAGAAACTACCAGGTTCTCACAGTGCTCTTGGCAAGTCAGAAGATAAAATAAAGCTGCTTTCGGAAAATTCGGCTGAAGGGAACAACACATATCACAAATTCTTTCATGACAGAATACTATCATTTTGTAGCTTATTGTACATGCGGAAAGTTTAATTTATGTAGAATATTGCTGCCAGCATACAGTCTGGTAGATACATGGAAAAGTGTGTTTTGCATTTCTCACTGGCTGTAGAAGTAAGATAGGAAGTTTGTGAAGAGGTGATCAAATGGGAGGGTATGCACAGCTCACATTTATCCTATCAAATCAGTGGCATGACTTTCAGCAGGAAAGGAGGTATCATTGGTGTCTTTTGGGCTCTGCTTGTCACATCTCGACACACGTAACAGTGCGGTATAGAACGAGATGACTTTCGAACGTCTGTGATCAAAAATCTACAGGTGATGTGCTGTTGGTACTGTTCTGTTCAGTACGTTGGTGCATATTGTAACCACCGTGTGAAATGTATTGTAAAACTGTTCCTGTCCAAAAGAGAGGCCTACCCAACTGGTGGTATTATATGAATTAAATCAGCGCAATTATGCTGCTTTGACTGCATGGCTCACACTTCAGTTGTTCATTCATTCATTCATTCCATTGGCATGTGCAGAATGCGTCGATTCCTTGCCGTTCTCAGGAGCTTCTTCCATTCCTCTCTGTTATATATTTTTTGCTGCCACCCTTCTCCACCAACTATTCTTCCATCTTCTCTCACCTTATCTTGCCATCTATTTCTTGGTCTACTTCTCAATCTTGTTGTTCCCAAATTCATGTATAATGCCTTTTCGGGAATTCTATTTTCTTCCATTCTCTGTACATGCCCAAACCAATATAATCTATTTAACCTTATTGTCTTTACACTTCAGTTATCCAATTTTATAATTGTTTCTACACCACATTGACTGTGTGACAATAGTTTTGGCGTGGGCTGTCATTACTAGAACCCATTGTCACTGTTCGTATTTTGGAGTGCCTGAGCATAAGTTTTCAGAGTCTTTAAAGGTGGCATTTGTATCATCTTTTGTTTTATTTCTTGGGTCATTCGAAATGTTGGCCAGAAATGGAAGTTAAGGGAGAGGCTACGGGTTTGATGGTCCAGGATTTGAATGACGGTAGGACACGAGATTTTTCTCTTCTCCGGAAAACATCCAGGCCAGCTACGGGACCCACGCAGCCCCCCTATACAAGGGTTACTGGGGAGAAAGTGACTGGGGCATGAATTTAACCACTCACCTCCATCTAGTGCTGAGGTTAACAATGGGGGGAGCATGTATATACTTTCATGGCATGGACAGGGCAGATTGACTGTACTAGGTGTTAAGAGAGACAAATGGAAAAAGGTACAATACCAGTAGTATGTGTGAAAATAAGCCTACCTGAAGAAAGTACTGCGAACATTCTCATAATAAAACCAACTAGATGCTGTAATTTCTCAAATTTATTTTTGGAATAAAACACTACATGTTTTGGACAGTTCCTCTGTCCATCATCAGTTCTTCACTGTACACACAGCAATGGTGTATGTAATACTGGTTTGCTGACAGCTTGCAAGCATGATCAGGATGGAACTGGTTTGGTTCTGCTGCTGCTGCTGCGAACATTATTTGTACCTTCAATTTACACGTGCTTGGTGGTAGCAAGGAATGACCCGCGTTTTATGTTGTCTGTGGCAAAAGTTTTCCTAGTGAGAGTAGGATGCAGAACAAATTAAAGTAGCTTATAGACACTGGTCAGACATAGCAAACAGACATCATATTTTATATTTTGTTAATAAACGCGATGAAATTAAGCTCCGGGAAGTGGGTCTAGTGACACATAATTAGCATTCCATGAAAAGATCTTTTATCTTGACCAAGTTTCTCACAGAATTGCACACTACACAGAGCCCACACATTTGGAGACAATTTAATTCTTACAGCAGCAGTCGATGTGATTACTGTCATGCTGGAGGAAAGCTAATGCAAGGCACCTGTAATGTGTCATGACAGTATGTCCCACCAGATCTTGGATCTAACAGAAGATTTAAATGAGCAGTTGGTTGGACAGATAAATACACCATTTGTCATTCAGAGAGATAAGGCTGCATGCAGTGATACACGTATTTAGTAACCCATGTAACGAAAAATAACAGAGGATTTACTGTCGCGCATAGAAATTAGAGGCATAAGCAGAACTTAAGTTTGTTTCTATATTGATGACTGTCTGTTGTGGAATAGTGAAGGTGTTTGGTGTGTATAGGTGGTATGATTCATTAAGCATTTATGGAGGACTTGGTTATGTAAATGTGTCTTTGTATTGTATGGACTATATGGGCCCTGAGTTTTTGGAGCCATGGACACTGTTAACTGTGTCAAAATGAGGCTGTAAAATGTGAAGGTGTGGTTGCTGGATACTCTTCATTAATTTTATTGCTACACATCAAGATAGTTTATCAGTACTTAGCAGATATAAATTATGCTAGTGTTTGTATGTGTCAGGCAACATTGATATCATGTAATGATGGCATATTAGAGTGACATACTTAATGGGGGGAAACACTGTTAGCATTTGAGTGTAAGGCATTGACAGTAGTTTGCTTGAGCTTTGAGGAAAATTAAAGTACAAGTGTGGAAATATTTCCAATTTTTTTGGTAATTAATTAGAAAATAGCACACAAATTAATGGGCTTGTAGATATCTGTGTTTGAATTTACCTTTATACAGTGGAATTGCACTATGGAAATTACTTTCCCGGTCTGAAAATGGAGAAGTATGGCTGGATCAGGAACTGTTTCACTGCTCAAGTGAAAGGGATTGGCCTCGCTATTACGGATAAGCCATCCATTCATTGATCTCAGACGGTGAAGGTTTCTGATGGTGACTGTTCCTGAATTTTGGATCATTGTGCAGGCTGAGTGCAATAATAAGAGAAAGTTACGAAAACTGATCCCCTCTGCAGTGTCTTTTAAGTGTGTAACAGATTCTTCATCATTTGGCCACAAATAAACGTGCAACATGCAATAAGTGTGGCTATCTGAGAGGTAAGCCCAGGTTTAAAAACTGTCATTGCTGAATTGCTGAGCGAGTTTATCTTTCTCACTGAAAACTGTCGATAGCTTAAAATGTATTAGGTGCCTTTTTGCGTGAATATATTATATACACTTCAGAAGGCACTTGACATACATTTTGTGTGTGTGTGTGTGTGTATAAAATAGGTGCATAAAATGTATGTACCATCAGACTAACCAAAGATTATAGTGATGACGACAATCATGATGATGATGATGATGATAAGTTTGTACAACCAACTTATTCAGACACCAGCCAGTAAATATGCTGAATTTTTCGTGCATTAATAATAGTGACAACATCAGCTTTATTTAGGGAGGGGTCACATAAATGATGTCTATTTTAGAGGGTCTTGTCACAAAGTTTGAGAACCCCTGTTTTAAAGTGTTTGGTGAAGGTAACAGTGATACCAGATGTGAAAGTAATCCTTTATGGATGTGAAACAGTAGTAATACTAAGAGACTTTACTGAGCACACCAACGTCATTGAAGCTAGCTTATGCGTTCCAGGCTGTCACGCTTGCACGTTCTGATACGCTTGTTCTGTGATTGATATTATCATAGTGTCACATACATATGATAAACATGCTGTGCGTCATGTTACTTCCTGTGACATTGCCACAAGTGAAGTAGTAGAATAGATTGTGTTCATGAGTGATAAGCCTGACTATTGAAAGGGCTTTGTAAAAAAAATGTGAACATGCTAGCACATATTTCTGGATATCACAGTTCTGCATAGAAAAACTTTCTGTGTAATCGTAAGTAAGCCACGAGTGACGGTCTTCGCTGGATGCGATACTAGCAGTGATCCACTGAAAACGTGCAACTGGTATTAACATCCAAGAATAAAGTTGTATTTAGACAGAATTACAGTCATACGCCATACGACGACGTTTCGGTCAACAACGGACTGCATATACGATGGCGGTCCCATACTGTTATAATACCGTTGTGTTACAATTGCCTGCAGTATTCAGTACAGTAACATGCTGCACACATTTGTAGCCTGGGAACAATAGGCAATACCATATAGCCTAAGTGTGTAGTAGGCTATACTATCTAGTTTTCATTGTTACACCGTGCATGTTGTTGAGTTACTCAATTATTATACCAACTACTGCAGATATATAAAATTTACACATTAAAACATTAAAAACGCTCCGACATCAGGGAGCCGTATCATCCTTGCTAAAGTTACACTATAAAAAGTCACATTAATTTAGCTGTACCAGTTGGGTATTGTGGCAGCATGCCGTGTTGTGTGATGTTATGTTGCGAAGAGTGCCCTGCTACGGATGTGCATTCTGTGCTTTGTTGCGTGATACTGCACTATCATGCAACGAAGCACAGAATGCACATATGCAGGGCACACATAACATTACACAACACGGCATGCTGCCACAATACCCAACTGGTACAGCGAAATTAATGTGACTTTTTATAGTGTAACTTTAGCAAGGATGATACAGCTCCCTGATGATGGTCCTAGGACTGAAACATGTCGGAGTGTTTTTAATGTTTTAATGTGTAAATTTTATAAATTTTATATATGTGCAGTAGTTGTTATAATAATTGAGTATACTATCTAGGTTTGGGTAAGCACAGTCTATGATGTTCGTACAATGATGAAATGGCCTAACGACGCATTTCTCAACATATCCCCTTCATTAAGCGATGTATGACTGTATGTCACTGTTGTGATACTGTGGACACATTGGGGATGAATTGCGTTTAGTGTAAGGTAGTTCTTATGCTTGGAGGTGTGGTGTAGATGAATTATCAGTAACGTGCGGCCAGCACGCTCACCGAGCCTCTACTCTTGCGTTTATTTTATGTCATATGGTGTTATTTATGGGAACCACAAGTAAGAATTTTACATATCGGACTGTCACCGTGACCCGAAACAAAATGTCTGAAGGGAGCTTTGCTCTCTTTTGCTGGAACATTTGTGCTTGAGGTAAAATTTTGTACAGCAAGTCCTGGGAATACACGGGAACAATGGGGAACATGTGCCTTATGCAATCTAGTTTTATACACAGTTCCATTTGCAGTTTGAATCCCTGTGAGCCTTATTTGTTGGAAGGATCGTGTTGAGTTTATACCTGTGATGCCCATCGATTTTTCAGTCGCTTGACATAATCTGGATGTACCGCTGGCATCAGCAACAAATACAGGTTTGATTAAGAATTGGTAAGGGGGTAGGTCAACGCAATGCAGCAGAGGACTAATTATTGGCGCTTAACCCTCCTATGTCGAATGTTGACTGCATTCGAGGCATGTTGTGGGTTTTAAAATGCCAGAGTCATTGGCAGTAACATGCACAGTAATGGTGTCTATTTAAATTCTTGTCTTTCTGAGAGTTCAAGGGAAGTTTAATTCAGGTGCAAAAGGGTTAAGGAAGTCTTTTACAACACCCCAAGTTGAAGATGTTTTTGTTGAGTTTCTTTCTGTAATTATGGATGTTCTAAACCAGTGTTTATAATTACCCTGAATTCAGTAGTTTTCAAAGAGTTATGTCTGTAACATGCACTTGACTTCCTTAACAAGTTTGAAAGTATATTTAAATGTGCAAGTTATCACAGTGGTCACACAAAATTTTGTGTGTGAGTTTGTGCAAGGTATGGCTGTTGACGTGGGCCGGGTAGCGTAGTCGGTAGAGCGACTGGCTATGGGCTGGACGGTCTGATGATCGAATCCCTGTGGGGGTGAGATTTTCCGCACCTGTCCAGACCTGCCCTGGGGCCCACCCAACCTCCTGTACAATGGCTGCTGGGTCTTTCCCGGGGGTAAAGAGCGGCCGGGGCGTGACGCTGACCCCTCACCCCATTCTAGTGCCATAGTCAAGAAAGAGTAGAGCTATACCTCTACTCCCCTTATGGGCCGTACAGCCTGTACAGAGCTTCAGTGCCTATACAAGGGTGCACTTTACCTATACCTTATGACTGTTGACAGACATGTTCACAGCCAAAATTACTGTTCTACAAAGATGATATTCATATTTAAATGACTTGCTGGAGTATGTAACGTTCCCAAAAATTTGAGAGAATACTTTTAGTAACGAAATTTTCCTGCATCTAGAAGTACAAGCTCTTTCAGTCTTTATATATGGACATTTCACTTGCGATTATTTATGCTATTATGGGAAAGTTCCCACAGACAGATAACGTAATATATTGCATGCCAGTTTTAAGTCATTTTGTTTTTTATTTTATTGTAACCCCTGGTATTTTTCTGGTGGCCGAGTTGGTTGGGGCACTGATACAAGTCGGTAGGTCGCGGGTTCGATTCCCGATAGTGTCATTGGAATTTTTCATTAACATAATTCTCCTGGCCACACTTCGGCCCTGGGGTTGACTCAGCCTCTAACAGAAATGATTACCAGGAATATTTCCTGGGGGTAAAGGCGGCCGGTGCCTAGGGCTGACACCCTTACAACCTTCATGTGCCAGTAGTTTTGAAATCTGGGAGCCTCAACCTCCTGGAACCGTCAGGGCCTGTGCAGGCCTGTAATGGGATTGCTTTACCTTTTCTGGTATTTTTCATATTTGCGAGAATTAATAATATTTTAAATTTTGTTTGCAGTTCTAGATTATCATAAAACTCCTGAAATCTGTTGGTGTTATGTGTGTAATAGGATTCATGAATTTTGAGTCAACATAATACAGAATTTTTTTTTTAGTGAATCTGTGTTGGTTGTTTCTAGTTCACCTGCGTGGGTAAGGATGTTGTTCGTGTTTGACAGATGTTTTGATACCTGCACTTAACCATTCATTACATCCAGCTACTGTTCTGTCTCCCCTTAATAGAGAAAGTTTCTTTAAATATTTTGAAAGTGATGTTCAGAAATGTGTGGAACTTCATATTATGGTTTCAGAGTTAATTGATTGTGAGTAGTGATTCCTTCTGTTCATTTTGTAGATGTATTATGAAGTCATTACTTGTTTCGTTGGGTTGTCACCTGTACCTATGATTATTTACGGTCTTTGTATAACCTGGGGCACATGGTGGCAGAGTTGGTTGAGGTACTGCACTACAAACCGGAAGGTCGCGGGTTCGATTTCGGATGGTTTCATGGGAATTTTTTATTGATGTAATCCATCTGGCCACACTAATGCCATGTGGTCGACTCAATCTCTTAACAGAGATAAGTACCAGGAATATTTCTTTGGGGGTAAAGGCGGCCGGTGCATAGGGCTGGCACCCTTACCACCTTCATGTGCCAGTAGTCTTGAAATCTGGGAACCTCAACCTCGTGGACAGGGGTTGCTTTACTTTTACCTTGTTCTTTCATTACCAGTAATAGCAAGAGGAAGTAGTAGGCCATTTATTGCCATTTTAACAGAAGAAAGACTTTTCCTAAGTACAGTGTGTTGTATAATAATTTATCTTCAGCTTGCTGTTACTTTAAATTTCATGGTTTTTTTATTTAATTTTTGTCACTGTATTGAAATGTATTATATTCCTTTATTACCTTTATTTTTATTCATAAGTTGAATTTGGCATGCGTATTGATACAAGAACTGAGGTTCTCACACTGCATACCGTTGAGATGCATTCTGCTGGAATGCTAGCTTGTGTAGCTTTTAGAGGAACCACCTTTTTCTTCTTCTTCGATGGCACCACAGTCCAGTTCGGACAGTCACCTCCTTAATGCACTTCTCCCAGTTATCTCTGTTTGTTTTCACCTCTCTTTCCAATGTGTAATTTTGCATTTATTAATATCTTTACACCGTTCCACCATCTGTTATTTGGTCATCCTCTTGCTCAGCTTCCCTGAGGATTCTTGATTTCAAACTTTCACCGTGTTCTGAATGTTGTGTGCTTCCTTCTGGATAATTCCCCGGCATCTGAATTTTACAAGCCGACGTTTCGGAACACTCTTGTCTGTTCCGTCTTCATAGGCAGGTAGGTATGAAGAATCATTCTTCGTAGGTATGAAGAATCATTCTTCATGCCTACCTGCCTATGAAGATGGAACAGACACAGTGTTCCGAAACGTCGGCGCATAAAATTCAGACGCCAGGGAATTACCCAGAAGAAAGCATACAACTTCCCTGAGGATTATTGTGAAATGTTTTTAGAGGTGGGACCGGCATAGCACAGTGGTTAAGGTGCTGTACTACAAATTGGAAGGTCGCTGGTTTGATCCCAGCTGATGGCAGTGGATTTTTCATTGACATAAAATCCTTCCGATCGCACTATGGCCCTGGGGTCGACTCAGCCTCTAACAGAAATGAGTACCAGGAGTATTTCCTGGGGGTAAA
>Ga0123352_10011574_pt1 | contig 13914 bp, 11 predicted proteins | sample TergutLab28metaG_FD_89700 | JGI IMG/M metagenome (GOLD analysis project Ga0123352, IMG submission 89700) | Labiotermes labralis P1 segment gut microbial communities from Petit-Saut dam, French Guiana - Lab288 P1 | ecosystem: Host-associated > Arthropoda: Insects > Digestive system > Gut ...
TGTGTTTTTGTCTGGGGGGGGTGGGAAGCCGATCTGTGGTGGGGGTGGGGTTTCGGACGTGGCAATTGTTGTGTTTTTTTTTTTTTTGCATTGCTGCTGAAGGAATCGTGTTTGTCTCAAGATTTTAGACACTTCTAGCTTTGTAAGAATGCACTACTTATTTATGTACATATATATGATGATGTATTAGTAAGTAAACAAATAATTCTGCGTTGTAAACCGTGTACTTGTATTGAACACAGTTTTATCCTCTGATTTTGGGTAAAACGTGTTTGGGAAAATGGCTGTGCCACTGCTGTGGGATAAAGTCCAGGGCGACTGAAAGTACATATGCATAAAAATGTGCTTCTCATTTAACATTAAAATATATATCTCCAGTCATAACCGACAAACATTTTTCTGTCCGGTGGATTGGGCGTGGGGAACCAAAGCCTCGCAAAGACCCGATGTTACTGCATACAATTTATTCTTATGGCGATGGCTAAAGAGGAAGCATACCGAATGAAACCAAGAATGAAACTGAGCGACGTATTTAACGTAGTTTTGCAGCTGTTTCTCTTAGCTTCTTAAGGAAATGTGTTGAGTATGTGTTTTCCGGATTGCAGAAGTGCGTGCAAAATGCTGGGGGGGGAGGGAGGCGTCTATGCTGAAATCTGACCATAAATAGTAGTGTATCGGCTTTAAAATGGTGCAAGATTTTTTGCGGTATAGCATTCCTTTTAGGATATACGCTATTTGACTTGATGTGCTTACGTGCTAATCAGTCTCTATGTGTCCTGCTCTGGCAGGGTATTATATGTATTATATGTACCTAATTCTTACCCGAGGATGGAGCTGTACTCTCTGCCTGCAGTTAAATTTTGTCCTGCCTTCTGTGTACTTACGTCGCATTTATTTGTATGGAGCCTGGAGGGAGGATCACTAAGTGGACCTACGTGAAGCAGGGTACGTATCTGTAGAATTCACGTGCTTCAAATTATACAGAAAATCGCTGTAGGCCGTTGCAATTCTTGATTCGCGTAATATAGGTCTGATGTTCGACCCTTGCCTTATAAATTGGGGAAGGATGCGGAAAGAGTAAGTGTATCGCGCGGACAGTCTTATGGTCCTGTCCTGTGCAAAAAAGTATTTTTGTAATGACTTGCGTTACGCCCTGCTGCGTTCTGCAGCCGTTCCAGCCGGTATACTCAATCATCGTCCCATTCAACAATTTATAGTTGCATTTGAAAGAGATCACAGAATGGAAATCGAAAATTTACTTTGTCAAATTTATTGTAGTACATGAAGAAGGAGGCATCAAACTGGCCCGAAGCATGGGCTACTATTTAACGTCCGGGGCGGCGTAATATTCTAGAGGCCCTTAATATTCTTTTTCGACGTATTTGTGATTGTTTGGGTGGACGTTTTTTTTATGATGTTGCGCCAACTCATAATGTTACGTAGAGTCGATAGGGTCTTGTAAATGAACCAGAATGACAAATCGTGAGGGCTGTGGAAGGAAGCGATTGTGATGTACATTCAGGTATGTTAGGTGGCCAACATGTCGCCAAGTTACGGTTTGAGCTCACATATAAAAGCCGATGAATGACGCAGGTAAAAATTTGTAAAGGCAAAATAACAAAAATAAATGTTGACTCTTAAATTACAATTCTCTATAAAACACTCCATTCCAAAAAATTTCAATTTTCTTCAACCCAAGATTTGGTTTCGTAGAATAAATCCAGTTCTTAGATATTAGAAAGTGTTCAATATATCGGCCATCTGTACAAATACGTCCGTATGCAAACACAGGTCGATGTAGCCTATTATCAAAATATTTTATGTTACAGACACAAATAGTCACCAGTGAAATTTTGTGCATAGTGTTACAAGATTGTCTTCCCGCTTCTAAATTCAGTTCTGTAGTGCTGATCTTGGTACAAGAAATTTTTATGAATCATCATCATCATCAAGCTAACATGGAATTAGACTTCTTGTTGACCCTTCCCAGTCTCACAATTCTAAAAGTCTTTAATTGCCTCCCTTCGTTTCTTATGGCTTTCGGTCTGTAGTATATATTATCCTCGGTAATCTATTACAAGGATTCTGGGTTTACATATTGCAACCATCGTCTTCTGTCTTCCTGTGTATTGCCCAGACATGGGTTTGTGTTTAGTCCTTTCGCAATATCTGTGTTTCTTCTATAATCAGTCCAAGTGTGTCCTGTTGTTTTCCTCATATATTCCATGTCTGCTGCTGTTATTATTCTTGCGTCTCTTGTTTTAATGGTCCAATTTTCACTACTGTATAGCAAAGTTGGAAGAGCTATTGTACTTTATAATTTTATTCTTGTTTTCTCTAAAGTTTTCTGTAGTCTCAACAAATTGTTAATATGCCCGTCATTTTCAAATAGTTATTCGGTTTGTTATCACTGGTCAATTCTTTTTCCCTAGATATCAAATTTTCTAAGTAGTTAAAGGAATTTACTTATTCTATAATTTCATTATCTATTACAGTTTTACTTCTAACTGCCTCTTCTCCTTTAAATAATGTCAGTTTTGTTTTCTATACAAATATAATTAAACAATGTTCTGTTTATGTTTGATTTAATTTCTACTCAGCTTTCTGCAAGTTTTCTTGTGTGTTAGACATTATAACTTGCTAATCAGCAAATAACGGCCTTAACAGTAAGTGATTTTTTGAAAGTGGAATTCCTTTTACGTCTTATTTCTGCCATTTATTTATTATTTCATCTAAGTACATATTAAACAGTGTAGGCGAAAGAGGGTAGCCTTGGCCAGTTTTGATAATTTGGAGTTAAATTTTATTAACATATTATTCTGTGTGTATATGTCCATTTTTGTCTTTAATAATGTATGTGGAATATTTCTAGATTTTAAAATATCATGTAAATTCTGTCTTGGTATACTATCAAATCCTTTTTCATAATATCTAAACAACAAGCTTGTTTCCAAATTATATTGGCTTCATTTTTCTGTCAACAATTTGAAGAAAAATGTTGGCTCTTTGCACGAATATCCCTTTCGGAATCCATTTTGTTTTTCTGTCCTTAACTCTTCTGAGTAACTCTACAGTTTTAATGTTAAGGATTTTACAGTATGCCTTATAGCAAGTGTTAAAAATACTAATTCCTCTGTAATTTTAGGGTCTCTTCTGTCATCTTTTCTAAATATTGGTGTTACAACGGCTTTTCTGCATTCATTTGGAATACTTCTTTTGTGTATATATTACTTAAAAATTGTAGTAGTCTCAGTTTAAAATCCTCTATTGTGTATTTGTGTAACTCAGAATTAATGTCATCTTCTGCAGGACTCTTGCCATTTTGTCTTTAATTTGAAGGCTTTATGTAATTCATCTGATCTTATTTAAGTGTATTAAAATTGTCCATTTTAATTTTTGTTCATTTGTGTTTGTTGAGTTCCATAATTTTTCATAGGATTGAAGAAATGTATTTTCATGTTATGTTTCTGTGAATTTTGGCTGTTTCCCTTTACAGCGTCTTTTTTTTATTTGTACACTTTAGTTTGAGCCCTATTTGTCTCGTGTTCTATGTCTTCTTCTCACTTCTCTTTTGGCTAGTGCTATGTTACTTTTCTATTCTTTGTTTGTCTCCTAGCTTCTTTGAAGCTAACCATTTCTTATGTTGTGTTTTCTTCGTTTCTATTAATTGTTTTATTTGGTCGTCCCATATTTTAAGTATTTTCTTCTCTTTCGTCTCTTTGTTTTAACGCTCGTATCCTATTGATTTTATTATGTTTTTGAAGTTTTCAAGTTCTTCTCAACGTCCGTTTCTTTTTTGTTGATATTGTTTAAATGAAGTTTCACCCTTTGTTTGCACTTAAATCTAATGCTGTCGTCATTTAACAGTCTTATTTTAAAAATTTCTTTTTGGCCTTACTGAAACATTTTTTTATTTAACCATCGAGGTGGGAAATTTACACTTGCACATAATAAATAATGGTCACTGTCTATTTCAAGGCTTATGTAAACCCTAATATCTTTCTTACCTTTGAAGTTTTAGTGTTTGTTACAAAACAATTAATAGTTGGTTTGTGCCATCTAGCTTCCAAAATACATTTATAGATGCTCAAAAAATGTGTGCATTTTTTTATTATTATTAAATTTGCAAAACTCTATCAGTTTTTTTTACAGTTGTTATTTAATGTAACTTCTCCATTTGTACCCACTACGTTAGTAACTTTATTATTTCCTACTTTTGCTCTCACGCCCCATATCAACTTCATGTAATAATTTTTGTTCACTTTTGGTGAGTTAATTTCAGTCAGAAAACACAACTATAATTGTATGCTAGATGATGGTATTTATTAGCAAAGTAAATAACTACATGTTTAGGCCTAAAGTGGCCATCTTCAGGTTATCACAATTACAATTTTGCTCAAAGAGTGTCATATATATGTCTATATTGCATAGTGATGTTGAGATCTCATCATCGTATTACGTGTTACAAGTAAGTTTATCTAGTGTGATGTCTAGTGGGTCAATGAATGGTGGGGTGTGGATCTCCTTGGTTGGGTATGTCTTTGGGGGGGGGGGTAGTTTATGGAGATGACACACCTTAGATTTTTTCACTGTATCCAATATCTTCTGGAGCGTTTCATAAAATTCCTCATTTCATTCTTCCCTGCTTTCTTTTAGCGCATATACTCTTAATATTGTTGAATGCCCCTTGAGTATATTTACTCTTATTTCTATTATTCTGCCTTTCAAAAATGTATAGTATTCTATGTTATTTGATGTTGATTTGTGGATCCATATCGTTACTCCCGACTGGCCTCTGGTGTATCTGTTAACACCAGTGTAAATAACCGCATAATTGTTAGTTTATGTAGCACCTTGCAATTTATTTTTACTTCCTATAATTACTGAAACTTTAACAGTATTTTCGTTTTGTCCAATTCCTCTTCCTTTTCAACTTGCCCTCTAACATTCCAGGCTGCAAATTGAAATCGTACTACTCTTCGTAGCACTCTTTTCATTTCCGATTATCTTTCGGGGATAATCCGTCCGGCTTCTTCTTGTCAGACTTGCCAGTAGTTAGAATTTCCCCTGAATGGGTTACGAACACAGAGCAGGATAAGATCAGCCGTAGGATTGCTACTTTTGCCTCTAGACAGACATGAAGCTTTAAGAAACTGTACTTCGACGCACTATATCTATACATCAACACTATAAGAAAGATTAGATTTTCGCGGGATGTAGCACGCGTAGTAGAGGCAAGAAAAGTTAACTCGATTTTAGTCGGAAGCACAGAAAGGAAGACGTTACTTGGAAGACCTAGGAGTAGACGGGAATATAATAGTGAAATGTAGTTTGCGGAAGTAAAACGTGAAGATGTGGACTCATCGTGCCCAATACATGGTACCTGGGTGAGACCGCTGTGAATGCGGCAACGAACCCACGAATTACATTAAAGGTGGGCAGTCTATTGACCACCCGAGCAACTGTCAGCCTCTGAGAAGGATTTCGTTTCATTATCGTTATTTGCGAGATTTAACGGTGCTAATTAAGATTCCAGTCTTTTGGGGTATGACGCCTTGTAGGTCGATGTATAGGTACCATCTTCTTGTGCAGTTTGATGCCACCATCTTCCACGTAATACAAGACAGTTTTTTGACGACCTTGAAGACGGAGGCAGCGAGCTCTTCCGAAACTCTGGAACCTGTTTATCGTACTTCATTACGTGGTATTTCAGAGGATTGGAATATTTTTATCTGTCTATCCATCCATCTATCTATCCATCCATCCATCCATCCATCCGTCCGTCCATCCGTCCATCCGTCCGTCCGTCTGTCTTTCTATCCTATCTAATCTATCTATCTATCTATCTATATTTATTTATTTATCTATCTATCTACCTATGTGACCACTTTCTTACTTAGTTTATGGACTCGACTGTAACCAATCTTTTGCGACCATCAAATGCGCTATATCAGGTACGGTATGTCTAATACTTATTTTTCCTACTAGTACGCAATATGTTTGTGAGTCATTAAAAGAGATGTAAGCTCCCATGAAAAACTCATAATGACGGCGCAGCAGGACACCATTGTATTAAGACGATAAATCTTAATAATCCAGTGTGTGGCCCTTATGTCACGTAATTGAGATTTACGGGTCCATCGACCATGATGACTTTTTACTGCTTCTGCACATGGTAATAATATGACTAATTTTTACTAATAGATACCTAGTCAATCAGTTTACTGTTATTGATGCTACTACTGCTCGCGTCATTTAACAGTTCGTTAAGGTTTAAACTCAATAGAGTGCTGGGCAGAATACTTATTAATATCAATTATAAAACCCGTTGAAACGTCAAGGGGAAATTACCGCATATATCAAGAGCATTTCACTTATTTCATTGTCATCTGCTGGTATACAGTATAGCTCTGTATTAGGCGCTGCAAAGTCGCTGTGAGAACTGCGAATTTGTAACATTACAAATTTCCTTGTATGGTAGAACGTCAATTTCTCCCTAAGCATGCCAAATTATATTTGTGTGGATTTCGCCCTTATCCTAGCAACTGAGCTACTGTGGGATTTACCCGTGTCCTGCGAAGGAATTAGTTTCAGTTCAGCTCAATCGACAGTTTGTCACCAAGCGAAACTGCGGTTACCATTATGATTTTCCCCGCAGTCTAGTAATGGTGCTGCTTCGGTTTTTTTTTCCCAGGTCTTTGGATTTTGCTTGTGCTGGAATAGTCTGCGTGGGCTCGTGATGTGAAGTGTGAAAATTAAAACATATATCACGAGAAATTAGCTTGGTTTTAATTTAAACAATTTCCTGTAATAAAATACGTTTATTTAGCCATGTGTGCTGTCAGTAAGTTAAATGCCCCCGTCTGTATTACGAGCGCTGCGCAGTTCGAGTGTAGTGGTGGGGTTGGCACGTGGTAGACTAAACGAAGAAATGAGAGATGAATGAAATATGCGCAATTTAAAAGATCATAGGTGCAAGAAGCAAAGGTAAAGTGATCCCGTTACAGGTACGGTGTGGCCCAGAGGATGGGTACAGGTATAGTTCTACTCTTCCATGACCGCGGCAGTAGAAGGGGGTGAGTGATCAGCAGCACGCCCCGGCCGCACTTTACACCCGGGAAAGACCCGGTACCCATTTTACAGGAGACAGGGTGGGCCCCAGGGCCGGTCTGGACGGGCGGAAAATCTCGTCCGCACCGGGATTCGATCCCGGACCGTCCAGCCCGTAGTCAGTCGCTATACAGACTGAGCTAGGCCGACCATAGATGCAAGTGGACATAACATTTATTAAGAATGAACGATAAATGTATATCCATATTATGATATAAAGAAATGCCCTCAGGTCGGCGGAAGAACATACAAGTAGGCTGACCATGGGAAATATGGAGAAATCTACATACGTGAAGAAGGACAAAGCCAGGAATGGATTGTACCATTCCTGCTGCTGCTGCTGACGATGATGATGATGATTATGACGATGACGTGTGTTTAGCAGCGAGATCTTCTCTTGCGATGAACAGTGTGAAGAGCTGATCTCATGCTCCTTGTGTATCAACAGACATATCTTCAATTCTGTTCTGAACTTGGCATGTTTTTATTCCGAGCCGCTGGTTTAACGTCTGTTGCAGTTCGGAACAGACTGTTAGCGGTCTGTTGCGCGATTGGCCTCGCCGTCCTTATCACTCTGTTTTGTCCAACATTCTCCTTTGTTTCCATTGTCTGTTGTGCTCCTGTCGGATGCTGAGCGGAGATCACCCTCAGGTGGTCATCGCAGATCAACCGGAGCGGAACCAACATGTCGCCCCACAACTGTCTGGCTACGTTCCAGGAATACCTGCGACGAAGTGCTGTGGAACAAGTATTGAAGACACTTTCCGCAGTCTTGGTGAATTTTAAGGTCCCGACGGTTCATACTTTTGCGAGATTTGAAGTTGTCTTAGCGTTGTTGGTAAAGGTGCAGATCTTACTGGACATTATGCTATGTCGACTGATGAGTACCTAGGGACGTTTCGGAGGCTACGCTTCGTATTTACCAGCCGACTTTGTACGTGTAAAACCCCGCCAGAAAGAAGCCGGTTAGTAACTTAACTACGAAGTTTCGGTGATTCATTTTTCATTGTCAGTGAAAGAACTGAAGGCCGGGAATGGCAGTTATTACTCTGGTTTGTTTTCGAGAGATTCGGTGTTGAAATTACGGTCCTTTGACAGGCCTCCTTCTCTGAAAATTCTGTTGGTTTTCTTCGTGTCATCAGACACGTGAACCTGGAAATATGCTACAAGTGCTTCGTTCTAGACCTTTCCAATGTATTGTATACAAAAATACAGTGCAATGTTATGTAACCGAATTGGGATAATTGAATCAGCTTCGCACCGTCAGGATTAGCATTTGAAAGTGTAACATTCTGCCCACAGTTTGCATTAATGTGTTTTGTACGTATTTAACTTTCAGGTAACCGTGCATCATGTTAAATTTTTATAATAAAACCAACTAGATGCACTAATTTCTCAAATTTATTGTGGAATAAAAGTCTACATGTTTCGGACAGTTCCTCTGTCCATTATCAGGAATTTTGAACTGTACACACAGCAATGGTATATGTCATATAAGTTTGCTGACAGCTTGCGAGCAGGATCAGGACGGTACGTCCTGATCCTGCTCGCAAGCTGTTTTGTTCCAAAATGAATTTGAGAAATTGGTGCATCTAGTTGATTTTATTATAAGAATTTTGTACGTATTTCATCTCTCCCATTGCATCATTAACTGAATTGTTTTCGGAACCAAGACGGTAAATGTTTACTGCGCGGTACGAGCTGCATATTTAACTGTAGCTCATGTTGCACTCCGTCTCTAAGGGGTTTATCTGTCATACACTCTGAAAATGAATCCGTCGTGGCATTTCAGGTCTCCAAAATTAATATGTGTTACCACATCTCTATCCATTTATAAAGCATATATTTTGTTATTAAGGTGAATTTTCCACTGTCCATTTCTATATATTGGCCCTTATATTCTTCTAGTTATTTCCAATGCTTAGGCTGCAAAGGTCATTTCCACATTCTTGGACACTGTTCACGTTTCGCTTACATTGTGTAAAAGCTTTCCGACTATCGTTTTATGTGCTCATTAACCAGCATTACCTGTTATCGCATTGTAACTGCATGTGCGGCCCTCGCTTTTTGAGTAAATTTTCTTACTTGCATGTATCAGGATATTTCGACTCTGTTCCATTAAAAAAAAAAAACACGTCCATAACGCAGAAATTTGAAGAGTTTCTAATTTACCGTTAAGTCGATTAATCTGAATGTTCGTCCTTAAATGTTTCAGACGTCTACTTTGTCTGTGAAAACGAAAAAGCTGTTTATCCCTTTCCACAAATGAAGGATAGGTGAAGATGTCTTGGAAGTTACTGTCTTTTTTATCAGAAGGTGAGTTTTGGGCTATGGTTTGGTGCTCTGGACATTTCGTGTTGAGGGTTGAGAAGGGCAGTGACGCTTGTCGACTAACCTGTGTTTGGGGAAAGGCATGACTAGCAGCGCCACTTAGCCAACAGTTATCCAGTGAGCCTCTCGTCATATAGGAGCGCTTTAGAAAAGACTTAAGCGTTGCTAACGCTGTCGTTGGCATGTTCCCGCCACCTGCAGCGCCGCTACTTCGATGCGTCATAACTGGCGATACATTTTCACTTATGGTTCCATTTCCACGAGCGCTCAGTCGTGCAACTTCGAACGGTCAGTACCCGAATGGCCGGTCAGGTGTTTTCTCGGAAAGCTTTATTTCTACATGGAAGCTGAAATGTTTATTACCGCATGTGTGGGCCGTCTACATATGGAAATCTGAGTCTGTATCTTAGGGTAATATGGTCGCAGCGACAAGACAAGTACATTATATGTTTCAGAACACTGCGACCGGGGTGAGAATTGACGACAGGAAATGTGACTAATTTTTTGTTTCTTTATTGATGATTTTTCAAATTGTAACGCAGTATAATATGTTATATAGTGCCCGATAGTAGGCCAATTACAAACCAGGAAACCAGTCGTAAAGTGATTTATGTACAGTTCCACATTTTACCTGATGGTACTGAGAAAAAGCATTCAGATCTTTTAGAATGGCGGTTATATATTAGGGGAACATGAATTGGGGAAATGACAGATAGTGCAAGGTAAAACGAAAGCCTCTTGATAAATTTGGGTTACCTCCGATGTAGTTCCGATTGTACTGGAAAACATGAGATTTATGTACAATATGAAACTTGGTGTTTGCACCGTGCATCAATGATAATTAAACACTTTATTTTCCAACTAATGCGCAATATATAATATGCAGATACAATTAAAAGTATAAAATATTTAAAAGTGCTCCAACATGTTTCGGATCACAGAGGATCCTTTATCAGGGAGACTTGTACAGTGCTTGGCTAAAAATTACGAGAATGATTCTATCGTGTCCGTTGACATGGACAAGGTCGGTGTTATGGCAACATATTCTGACTCATTGTGCTTGAGTGTGTGTGTGTGTGTGTGTGTGTGTAGTGCACTGTACATGAAGGCAATGAGTGCCGTCATATACAGTGCACTACACACACACGCGCGCGCGCGCGCACAACCGGTCAGAATATTCTTCCATAACAATGAACTTGTCCATGTCAACGGACACGATAGAATCATTCTTGTAATATTTAGCCAAGCACTGTACAAGTCTCCTTGATGATGGATCCTCTGTGATCCGAAACATGTTGGAGCACTTTTAAATATTTTCTAATTTTAATTGTATCTACATATTATATATTGTGCATTAGTTGGATAATAAAGTGTTTAATAAGCAATATTACCTTTCTATTTTACTCTACTTGGCTGAGAGGCTACACAAACTGTAATGTACAGACGTCGGGGGGAAAAAAAAGAAATAGTATTTTATCATAAGAGCAAGGAAAAAACGCGTGATAGGTGGGCACTGACGATTCTGTGGTATGAAATTTACGTATGGATTTTGGAAGAACAAAACAACAGAATAAAGAAACAATAAAAGTAAAAATTAAAGATATACATGTGTACGCTGTGTAGGCATGTGGGAGCGAAGTGGTACAGCTCCACTCATTCCTAAGCTCCGTTTTACGTGGACGTGTGTGGTCAGTTTCACAACCGGTCGCTCTAAGTCCAACAAAAGAAAACCATTATGTTCATTACAAAGGAGGCTGGCTGACCCCAGAGACGGCCTGGGCTCTTTCGAGAACGGAAAAAGATCTTGGCCCTGTCTGTACTCGATGGACGATTTTTTGTTGTCCAGGCCTTAGCCTAGTCACCATACGGACTAAAGATTAATAATTCTGCTGTGTAACACATTATCTTCTAAAAGGCTCTAAACCAGTAACAAATTGGAAACTTGAGATTAATTCAATTAAAGAATGAAATTGAAATTTAGAATGGAAGGAGGTGTATTATGGGAAAGTAATTCCATTCTCATGCAGTTTGTACGTGACATTCAACTTGGTATTCATGTGAATCCCCCCCACCTCCCCCCCCCCCTTGTTTCCAAGGATTCGTGCTCTCAAATATGGCAATACTGATGTGTTTGACGGTGGCGTGTAGAATTTGTTCTATTCGACTTATCTTTTCTAAACCAATGTACCCATAATTGAGAAAACTAAAGACACGCAACCTGTATAACACATTTTGTCAGAAATTTCGTAAAATATCAATGCATTGGCTTGAAGTAGATTTGGTAGTTAAAATTTCTTACAGTAACCTGAAATATTGGAAGTTTGTGCGTATATTGAGAATGTGAATTGCTTGGATTTGCTGAGATAAAAGGGTATAGTACATTTAAACCTTTAAACCCCGGATTAAATCCCATCTGCCCTTTGCTAGCGTTATTCGGAGCTCACCATATTTTTCACATTAGCAGGTAAAGGGTTAAAATGACAGTTGTCTGCGAGTTAAGTTTTGTCTGTGTGTTGCTTGTTCAACGATGACAATTTGTGCCTTCGCTGTCGGACAGACTCCCACATAAAAGATGAAACGCTTTCGGGAAACGCGTCTTTCTCTTTCCTATTATCATTTTATCGCTTATGTTGGTAATGCGGCAGCGTTCATCACTTCCGTTGTCTTCACTTTTGTACATTTCATCATCGTTCTACAATCAAGTTCATTGTCTGAAGGAAAATAAGCGACATGTAAAACGAATCAACAAGCTTGTATTTTCAGCTAATTGTGCCTAACACGGGTTCGTTTTCTTTCGCCTTAAGTCGAATTAATTATCGAAATGCTAGCGTAAAGTGAGAAATCGCTCACGTGGTGGAAATATAAAGTGACTTAGTTCGGAACTAGTTAAGAAGATTGCTACAGTCCTGTAATTTAATGACCAGCCAATCACGTGATGGAAGTCTTGCTTTCAGACTAGGAAACCCCATTTAAATTGGCTGGTTATTGAGTATGTCGATACTTACAGATATATCCCCTTATTCTCTAGGGAGTTGTGATGGTGGGAATAAGATAATGGGCTCTGATAAATTCGCCCTCTTAATGTGTTCGCTGTGTGCATTATCTTTGTCTTCTTCTACAATTTTACGTTTGTAGTCCTATTCCGTACATCAGGTAGGTCTTATGGCTTTTTTCGGTAGGAGTGACAAACAAAAAATGTGCTGAACTGCGCGATGTGTTCTGTGATATTAACAGGAAAACACTCATATCTTGTTGGATAGACGTTGAGAAATTGCGCGAGTCCCCTGCAAATGGCATACGAGAAATTCGCACAGAAAATTTGTAATAATATGTTAGTTGAAACTCGACCACGACTAAGTGAAAGGGCGAATAGAGAGACATGAGGATATTTCGAACAGCCTTCTGGAAGTGTGAGCAGTACTTTTTTTTTTTGTATATTGCATTTCTGTGCGTGATAGAACATTCTGAATCTGCTTATTCCTCACTGATCGCGTTTCTTTGTTCTGCCCATTTAAAATACAGCGTCATTCAGTGATCATGTTGATAGGTTGCGGGCTGCAGTCATACTATAACCTCGGAAATAACAATATAAAGAGTGACCCAAGAGTCAGTTTACCGCTTAGCAAAATGTAAACTAAAATACGTTGTAAAAACACACTATTTTTTACCGAAATTGCAAAAATTTTCCGAAATGAGATCCTCCACTTTCAGTGAAGTTCAACAACGCGTGTAGCTGAATTATACCGGTGTTAAAAGTTTAAGCTTAAATATTCCTTTTAGCACGAGAGGAAGTTTTCGGTTAACTCATTTTAGGGTCACTCTGTTTAGAATATTTAGCTAGTTACCAACGATTTGGAGAAACCTGCTTCCACTTTCATCGAGGAAGGATATAACCTTCATTTCCTTTATGAGGAAGCACTTTCCGCTGAAACATTGTTGACGAATTCAACCTATTTAACCAAATTTCTTGCACTAAAAAGTAAACACAGTTCATACTCAGTTTCCTTCCTACATGTTTCGACACTCCCTGGGTGACGTCATCAGAGAATCATGTTGGAAAGGAACTTATATGGATTTATTTACTTTTTAGTACATGGAATTTCGAATAGATAGGTTGAATTTGACATCTTGCACGGTACATACATTATTAGGATTGGTGACTAGGGTCAAAGCTTTAGGACAAAATTAGTCTATGTAGTCTCCACTGTAAGTCAGTGCCTCGGATCATCAAGAGAACTCTTTACATTCAGCAATTAACCGTGTCGCCTAGACACTCATATGTATTTTAAAGTTGTTCCAAATTGTCCATTCCGCCCATTTTCTACGCCAAAGTACACCATTTATTACACCAACTATAAACTAAACTCCGTGGCCTTAGTCCGCACGCGAACTATACCGACAGAGCGGCCGCCGCCGGTCGGCGAAGTTAGTGCCAACTTTTGCGGATAGAGGGGTGTCACGTGGTCAGCGCAA
>Ga0123352_10011575_pt1 | contig 13913 bp, 5 predicted proteins | sample TergutLab28metaG_FD_89700 | JGI IMG/M metagenome (GOLD analysis project Ga0123352, IMG submission 89700) | Labiotermes labralis P1 segment gut microbial communities from Petit-Saut dam, French Guiana - Lab288 P1 | ecosystem: Host-associated > Arthropoda: Insects > Digestive system > Gut ...
CCCAATTTTCTCTGGCCAATATCTCCGTAACCATTGAACTTTGGATATAGGTGTTTTGGGTTATATCGGTATAGTTTGACCTAAGGAACACTCTCCCGAAGTTAGGTCCTTTCCTCCTGGGACGTGTATACATACTCTTTTAATATACTGGCGAGATATATATACTCACTCTGTTAATATACTGACGATAGACATAAATATATATATATATATACTCTGTTAAGATACTGGCCATATATATATATATATATATATATATACATACACACACACACACATACTCTCTTAATATACTTGCGATATATATATATATATATATATATATCGCCAGTATATTAACAGAGTTATGCAATAGTCAGTTAATTACCGGCTTCAACGGGCAAATAATAAAGTGGAGGATGGCTGTTGGCAAAGACCGCATACTTTTAATTTCACTCAGTTCAAAACATGTCACAGTATAACCCCAAGTCCCTGTTATCGTGTATATGCAATGCAATCCGAAATATAGCACTATTTTTACACGCAAGAACCGTGACTGTGTCGTAACTGTGTTTTATCTTGGAAAGGGCTTTACCCCTGGGATCATATCGCCGACTGTCCTCATGCTGGCGTTAAAAATACGAAAATGGAAGTTCTGTTAAAGTAACATTCCCACTTTCACCTCAACGCTTCTTTCCTCTTTTTTCATTTCATCCCCCGTGATGCAACATCAGATCCCAATGATAAATGAGCTACAGTTTTCTTCTTTGTGGATTTCTATGAACATCTCAGGACGAAGAGTGGCGATACATGACTCCTCAAGGCTTTCTACATTATGAACTTTATGCAGCATCCTTCAAGCTTCCAGCACATTTTTACAGCTGCATGACCACAAAGCCCTACTAACTACATTTATCTTGGCTCAGGATAGACACTAGTGGCGGTCTCTTATAAACAAGGCAATGAACCTTCGGGTTCCATAAAAGTCGGGGAATTACCAGACTATCTGAGGACTGTTTACTACGTAACGATGAATTTTATGACCTGAACTCTTCACGAAATATCATTCGGGTGATCAAATCAACAAGAATGCGATGGGCGGAGCACGTGAGTCCTATCGGGGACAAGATAAGTGCATACAGGTTTTGGGTGGGAAGTCCCAGGGGAAGGAGGCCACTTGGGAAGATAACATTAAAATGGATCTTCAAGAAGTGGGATGGGGAGGCATGGACTAGATTGATCTGGCTGAGGAAAGGGACAGGCTGTTGTGAATGTGGTGATGAACCGTCGGTTTCCATGAAATATGGGGAATTTCTTGACTCAAGGACGTATTAGCTTCTCAGTAAGGACTCTGTTCCATGCAGTTTTGAGCACTATTATATTCTCATTCCAACCATTTAACAATAGCTGTATTGCTGCTTTACAGTACAGGGTTCCATCACACAAAATTCGGCAGTATGTTGTGTCACAAACTGTCTGTACTTATATTCTGACAGTATCAGCTTCGAACTTCAATCGGGCTATCGACTGCCCTGACAGATCGTTACTTGCCGTTACCATCCTCATCGTAATGTTGAGCTAGTATTTTAATCAGAACACGACAACTCGTTATGAAATTATTAACCACTCATGTTCAATGTCAGTCTCTCATCACAGCGGGTGCCATTGAACCTCAGCACTTGTAAGATGCGTCCTGTAATATGAGAATCAAGCAATCTATCCGCCTACAACTTACACTTTCTTCATTTATTGTATTATGCAATGGAGAAAAATGCAGAATCACTGCTTTTTTCTCAAGCGTTTTGTAGCAAGGAGGGTGGCACAATATAAAAATATCCATGTATGTTTGTAGGAATGTAATATCGCTCAGTTTGTGTGTGTGTGCGTGCGTGCGTGCGCACGCTTCTACCAATTCTACACTTTTAAACTTACAGAACTCCTTCCATGGCCAAGAAATCTAAACACAGACATTATTCACTCTGCACTTTCTTTATTACAACACAGATGATAGTAACTATCTTTTTTCTGAATTTGAATGAATTTTAAACAAGTTCCGACCAAAATTCGCAAATCCTTCTGTCCTATTACATGTTTCTACCTCAAGAAATATATTAATATGATTGTTATTAAAATAATTAATTAATTATTCTGTGTAAGTAAAAATTCGCGCATTTTTCCTAAAAGATTCGGACTTTCACCATGCCTGTAACTTTGATCTTCAAACAATATTTCACACAAAATACACAATTCATCCGCATATCAAAATTCAGATTTGTTTCCAAAAGCTAAACAAACTTTTCGTACGGCCGCTATTTCATATTCTAGGGGAATATTAACCTGGCAAAATTTGTATATTTATCAAGGACTGATTATCACACAATTTCTGAACCACAAAATACGTCGCGCTGATATCGTGTTACAAGCGACTCTAGTAAAAGCACGTGAAATATCTAAATGTAGGACCGATTTTTTTTTATTCGAAACCTAATGTGAAGCAGGAAGCAGTTCCCATATTTACTGTGATATTACACACATACCTCCGCATTTTGTCCACATGAGATTTCAGTTAACTTTCAGCTTGCTAGAAGTACAGCATCGTGCTACAAACACTAAAGACTGAAAAGAAATTGATACGAAAATCTTGATCTGTACCGTACGTAGCCTTTCTTGCGCCTTTTAAGCGTCGCCCTTCAGATATTGCGAAGTTACGATCAACAATTCTCTGTTCTAATAAATACATCGTGTAAAGAGACCCCAACTTGATACACAACTTATTCTTAGTATATTCCGTCAACCTCTACATGTTTCGGGCGTATCTAGGCCCATCATCAGGAGGTAAACCTATGTATACAACAATTGGTACTTATTATTCTTTTTAGATGACAGTCTGTTGTCCTGGTTGGATTGTTCCAATCCAATCAATCCAACCACGACAACAGTCACCTAAAAAGAATAATAAGTGTCAGTTGTTATATACATACGTTGTACCTCCTGATGATGGGCCTAGATACGCCCGAAACATGTAGAGTTTGACAAAATATACTAAGAATAAGTTGTGCATCAAGCTGGTTTTTCTTTACACGATTATATCGAGATGGACTGTCAACAAAACATTAAAAAAAATAAACAAATGCATATTTGACATTGAGGGAGTAGACACATAAGTCTATCACGGCTGTATTTATTTTATTCTTGCTGCAGGTTTGGGCCTTTCTGGAAAGACATAAGTTAATTCAAAAACACATAAAGGCAATTTAAATACAACACATTATAATAATGCTCTTTAAAACAGCAGAAAGCCAACTTCACAAAAATAGCAGTTGTACAAGCTGAAACAACGTAATAATCGAGACTATATATTAAAATGCTAAAATATAATATACGTATATATTATATTAAAATCGTACGCCAGTACTTCGGAAGTGAACAGTACATCCCTCGGTAATAAAATGAATCCTGTGGGCTACAATGTTATGCTTAATTTTGTTTCTTGATTCTGACCAACGCTGGAGAGGTACGGTAAAATGTGTAGTCTTTTCCGTAATTATTTTGTACCTCGTACCGCTATAGTCAGATAGTGGACAAACGAGTAAAAAACAGATGTACCTATAACGTAACATTGAGGCGCGTTCGAGTAACCACTGTTGCAGTGGAAAGCAATAAGAATTACATAATCCGAGTGCGTATCTGTAGCCTTAGGTATCCAGCATACGATTCACATCGACCATATTGTCATCTGGTTGTCCGGCTCTACAATATTTTTCCACATTATCTCATAAATGGCACGATTTCCGAAGAAAAATAAGTATTAAATATTTGTTCTGATTTCCTCCATAGATTTTGTCTCAGAGATTACTCATTCTAAAAATAACTGAGCGAGATACAGTCATACACTTATATGAGTCTTCATGTAATGTACCCGTTATTCTTGTCAGATTTTAGCGAAACTTGAATTTTGTGGATTTTTCGAAAAATACTCAAATATCAAATTTCATTAAAATCCGTCCAGTGGCAGCCCAGTTGTGCTATGCGGACAGACAAGACGAAGCGAACAGTCGCTTTTCGGAATTTTGCGAACCATCCTAAAAGTGGTAAGTCTTCGCAATATAAGCAAACAAAACGATTTGTCCTTCGTAGACTAGTAAGGCAGCTACCTTCCACTTCTGTGTTCAGGAAGCCTATGAAGGTCTAATCGTGCAACTGCACGAAATATCTTTGAAGTTCGCCAAACAGTGGGAATAACAGCAGCGTATAGAAAAAAATGTTACTCGTGCTTATTCAAAACGGTAGCTTACAATGAGGTGACCACGGAAACAACTCGTGATATTGACATGTAGAGAGAAGTCCGAAATGTGTGACAACTCATGCAAATAAAACATACGAAAATACAGCGATTTACGTCTGTCGGGATGTGCTACGGTGTTGCTCGGTCAGTGTTCCCGATTTGACGAAGCACTGCAAGGCCCTCGTCTTCAAGGGCCAAGCAGACACATTCCAGAAGACCTGTAAGCTCCGCAACACCGCACTGAGTTCTCCAAATCTCGCATGCGAAAATAATTCACATATAAAAATTTTGCAACGGTTACTTCAGTTACTGTGAGAGACATTTTCGGAGTAATTTCTTTACTCTAGTAAAGAAAAAAACTTCAAAACGAGTATGATTGATTAGCTATGATTGTATTTATATTGCAGGAGTAAACTCAGAAGTATTTAAACGATCCAATTACTAGCCACTTGACTCTGAAGTAGAGACTGAATAAATGCGATCAGCTTACATACAAACTTATATTTAAAAAAGAGAGAGAGGCTTTCGGAAATGCATTAAAATCTGCTCTGTTCCATTTCCACGTTTCAAGAACGAAATATAATTGGACATCAGCGATTCTGGAACTAAACTTTCGTAAAATGAATAGTACTTGTACTACCTCCATTTCTAACGAAAAATTCCAAAACTGCGCCATACAACTTTGTTATGTGCAGCTGTCTGCATTTCAAATCACAGCACTCTAACAGATTTTCATATTTCAGGCTGAGGAGCTTCTATAAATTTTTTCGACATATTCAAATACTTTTATTTGGATAAAAATAATAGTCGCTTTGCGTGAATGCCTACATGGATTAATGCATGCATCAGGACTGTAGGTCGCTGAATACAGAAGATTTCTTTAGTCTATCCCTGGGCAAGGCAGTTTTATGGCCATCCGGTGGGCATTCAGTGATAGCAGTCATGTTCAGCGATACGATGAAACAGACATTCTCTAGTTATTTCAGCAATGAACGTATAGAAAAAGTTGTATTTACAAGTGCAACACATATTTCATACTTAATAAAATGTCTCAGGCAGACTTAAGGTTTCAGGTACAATTAAACAAAACAGTATGAAGCGCCGGGATTACAGCGCTATACCTATACTTTCTGAGTTTTCAGACTTCCACATCCGTTTTATCGATAACTCCGGTGTTTCCGAATGCCACGCTGCCTGCCGTGGTAAGTGGTTCCCGATATTTGGAAGGAATTTGTCGCCTTCATCTTCAGCCGTTCAAGATCCAATCGTCATGGAACCCGAAACATTGAAGGTGAAGTCGCCATGTTCCTTCGAAACGTCGGGAACCTCTTACCCAGCTATTCAGCGTCAAATCCCAGAAGAATGAAACGCTCACTTTCTAAATTATTGAATTAAAAATGCAATTACATCAGGCCAAAAACAATGTTTCACGGCCCTAAAATTATCCTTAGTGTAGTTACGTTCATGTGCGTAATTATGCGGGTGTGAACCTAATGTCTTGCATTGAGGGAGGGGAATAGGTGGAAGGTGTTTCACAACAAGGTACATCTGGATGAGAGAATTATGCTGTCGAAAATTGTATAGTGGAAAGTTTCAAGACTCCTGCTCGCCAAATATTATTAGGGTGATTAAATCAACGGCGATAAAATGGGTGGGGATTGTGACATGATTGGGAGAAAAGACAAGTTAATACAGGGTTCTAGTTGGAACACCTAAACGGAAGAATCGCTCGGAATACACAGGCCCAGATGGGATATAAATTAGACCTTAAAGTAACAAGAGGGATGGTGAAAGTCAGTTCTTTTTTGTCTCAGAATAAGGGCGAGCTCTTTTAAAATGGTAATAACTCCGGGTTCCATGAAATGTGGGGAATTTCTTAACTAGCTGACAAATCACTAGCGTCTCGCAAGAAGGACTCTGTTCCATGGAGTTAGTTAGTTAGTTAGTTAGTTAGTTAGTTAGTTAGTCAGTCAGTAGTTACTTGCTTACTTGGTTAATTAGTCAGTCAGTCAGTTACTCAGTCTGTTAGTTAGCTAGTCAGTCAATCAGTCAGTAGTTACTTTCTTACTTGGTTAATTAGTCAGTCAGTCAGTCAGTACTTTACTCAGTCTATTAGTTAGTTAATTAGTTAGTCAGTAGTTACTTGCTTACTTGGTTAATTAGTCAGTCAGTCAGTTACTCAGTCTGTTAGTTGGTTAGTTAGCTAGTCAGTCAGTTAGTTAGTTAGTTAGTTAGTTAGGTAGGTAGTTGGTTAGTTTGTTAGTTAGGCCTGTTTGTATATTTGTAGTACGCCCATAAAACCTGATGAGATTTTAAAGCAAATCCTTCTATGAAAGTCAAAATAAAAAATATATATACGAATTTCAAAAGCAGTTCAATTTGGCATCTAAGATACAGAATATTAAAATTATGTTTTTTCTACGCTCTGATTCAGAAGGCTGTTGTTTCGATCTAAAGACGACAAAATCATGAAGCTGATGGCGTACCTCTAATACAAAGTGTCAGAATAAGTGGATATCTTCTATTGTACAATCCAGCATGCCTCTATACAATGCTGCTAAGCACAGTTACAAATGCTACTCTTACTTGAAACTACTGATATGCAATGCATGCAAAAGCTTCCCGCTCCCCGATTACAATTTCGGTCGTTATGGCAGCTGGGCAAACCTACGCTGATGTACGAGGCCCTTGTTTGGTCGTCATTTTAGTTACCAAAGTTTTTTCAGCTTAGGAGGTTTGAATAAATTCTCATCATACAAAAACTCTGAAATCTGAAAGCTCACTTCAAGCCACAACTATTCTGGAACTGACCTGGTAATATTTTGTAAAACCACTAAAATTGCTATTTTTGAGGTGTTCACAGTAGTGTCTTCGAGGATGCCGTTCTTCTGGGATGTGACGAAAGGTCGCTGGGTAAGAGTTTCCCGATGTTCTGTCGCAACGTTCGTAATAACCCAGCAAAGCAACGTAATACCCCGGAAGATCGGAATTCTCTTTCGTTACGACAGCTGGTAGGTAGGCAGAGATTGTAACTGATTGGATCGAATGCCACTGCATGGGTTCACCGTTAGGCTACCCTGCTTGGTAAATAATCTGCGTACCTTACGCATTTGACATTCAGAGGACCGTGCATTGTTATATATTCTTATAATAAAAGGCAACGAGATGCACTTTTCTCAACTCTATTTTGGTAAAGAACTCTACATGTTTCGAACAGATTTTCTGTCCATCATCAGGAGTCTTAATACTGTATTCACAGCAATAGGTATTTGTCATGGAACTGACCTCGCTAGCAGACAGTCAACATAAATATTATGACAAATACGTATTGCTGTGAACACAGTATTAAAACTCCTGATGTTGGACAGCAAATCTGTCCGAAACATGTAGAATTCTTTACCAAAATGAAGTTGAAAAGTGGTTAATTTCGTTGGCTATTATTACAAAAGGACCTTACGCAATTAAAATGTCATAAAATGGAAAACACCCTCAAACACTGGGGGGTGTCTGTGTAAAATAGCGGAACATTTTAAAGGGTATATTTTGGGTTCTAGGACATACGGATGAGCTATATGTGCCTGTCCGATCGGCAGTCGAATCCTGATTCAGGCATCAACAAGACGGTATTATAAATCGCTGACGTCTGGGTTGTGACGCCACGTTATACGGTGTGCCGACAGGTGCAAGTGTTTCGGAGGATAATATTGCCTCCCACTTCAGGATCAAATGTCCCTTCAGATGGACGTAGTACGCTTCTCCTAAATAATGAAATATCTACCAAACTACAACGCGTCACATCCAGAATACTATAATATTGATACTCACTGCAGTGAGAACATCGAATTTCATATTAATGTAACAGGCGTTGATTGTCCTCGTGTTTATCAAAAGGTCCAGACACATTTATATTTTACGTACTTAATAATCCCAAACACCTACCTTCCCCAGCAAATCTAAGTGGGTTTCACTTTCTTTTCCACGTATTTATTTGAACACCCTGTACGTTACACAAAGCGTCATTGCGCAGACCGTATCATCTTCCCCCAGACAATCTGAATGTTGGCAGAGTATCAAGTCTTAAAAAAGAGCTCTGAAAATAACTTGGTTCTTAAGACGAGATAATAGTTTTGACTTCAAATGTCGTAAAGTTGGGCTGTGATTTGTGATGCTGGCGGCGGCGGCGGTGGTGGTAGCAGACAGGAAGCGGCAAAACGTTACATGGGCATAAAAGAGACTTTGTCTAGAACCGTGAAATAAAACAAAGATTATGACGAGCAGTGCTATGCTGTGTTTGTTTATGATTGTGTGATGTTGAAAAGGGTTAAGTTTGTCATGCAGTTGGATTGGCAGTGGGATTTATATGGCAGTGAAGCATAGGATGTTGCTACGTACATAATCTTCAATGTGTATCTAATCGATGACCCAGCATATGGCAAACAGTACCGATACGTGTCCCTTGTGCCTTTATCGGTTGCATTACTAGTCTGAAAGCGAGATATATTCTGCGCTCACACCCCCTCGAATAAGTACAAACAATGACTAATTTCCATGTCTGTTGATATTAAACGAAATATACGTAGTTTATGTAGGTAATTTTACTGTCGTTTAGCTGTTCTGGCGGTGATTAATGTTGTCTCCCATTCACTCGCCATTAAATGGAAAATAATCACGATTTCAATCAACAAAGTGACAAACTGCCCCGAAGGTATACAAAAAAACTAGTATGTATTTTATTAAATGTTTAACTCTCCCCGTTCCAACGTGTGAAGCAGGTGACTGATTTTCACTACACTTGGGAAGAACGATATGCCTTAGAGGGCTACCCCAGCGCCGTGCTTCCTAGTTTTCTTTAAAGAATAAAAGCAACTTGGCGGACATGTTAAATTCTGGTCTGGTGCGACAAATGTATGTACGACAATATGTCTTGGAATAACACGCAACTTATATTAAGGCAATAATTTTGTAGAAAATAAAATAATAACATGGCGACCGTGCAAATTTCTTCCTGTAGCGTAAGTTTCATCGCGAAAAATAATTAATCACTGGAGTTAAACGTTAATTTTGATAAGAATTGTGTCAGAAAAACTGTTTTAAATTAACAGTTACACACGTGGTGAAGGATAAAACCTTTCGCGTTATATCCGAGAAATTTAACGTACAAAGAATATGTAATTAAGTGATAAATTCTTCATAAAAACTAAAACAAGCAGACAATAACAGTACCGGTAGGTATGAAGGACTAGATATCAATGTAAGAGTAAAATAGATTTTCCAGCCAGAAAACCTTTGTTGGGTAGTGTGGTATGTTTTATATAGCAAAAGCTCAGTTTTGGGACACCGTATAATGCTACCAGCGTTTTATTGGTGTTGGGGAAAAGAAATTGCACACAGGAAATTTAATCTGGTTTCTGTGAGGATTCTTCCCCTGGCTCTTCCAACGCAAAGAACGTAAGTTAAAACAGACTACTGTCCTGTGTCGAGAGTAACTCGTATTCTTCCATTCATCAGAACATAATCGATGCACTTAATCAGGGAGGGAATCGATCTCCTTAGGTCTCCTGAGTACAGTTTCTTATTGCTACTGACAGAGAAGATTGGTGCTTTACACTATGATGTAAACACTGGTGATGGATTCTGTCCTTCGTAACTCACAAAACAAGATGTAACACTGCCAACAAAATAAGGTGTTCTGCAATAGTAACACTTAAACCCTGTGTGACACACAGTCCTTTTTAGCAAACAATTAGAACTATCCTTTTGATTAACAGCCACCGTGAAATCCCGCAAATCTATATAACTAAAGACATAGGTAAATAAAAAATCTTCTCTGTTAGAATGATCTGAAATGATTGATTCGCTGTTTGGCTTGCAGAAGAAAAATACCCTGTAAGAGAAAGAGAAGTGGCTCAAAGTTCAACGATGTAGAAATTGACTCTGTGCTCCTATTAAAGGCGAAATATCAGGCAGAAAGAGGTAACGTAAAAACGGGAATGAAAGGACAAATTATTTGCGAATACATAATGGCAGGGACATATTTTAGGAAGAAGCGGAATGCCGGTAATGGATATTTTCCGCAGTTTATCGCCGGACACATAAACCGGAAACGGAAACTGCACTAATAGATTTAAGTGCCAAAATCTATCGATGACTTTAAATAGTGTATTTTCATACCACTCTTAAAGGTCAGTGAATGATCTCTATGATGACGCTCTTTAAGACCCAAACACTTAAGAGAAAAATCATAATGAAATAACTATAGCGTAAAAAAAAACAAGTTTCATATTGTGGTAAAATTTTTCACAATATATTGTAGAATGTTTGAATAAAAACCCTCTATTTCACCCCGGTCACCGGAACTGACCTCCGACGACAATGTGAACAACACACTGAAATCATCAACGTCATCTTGCTACATTGTTCTTCAGCGTACATGAGGTTCGAGTACCAATTAAATCATGTTTAAACAGACTATGGTTTCCAAAGAACAATCACTGAAACGACTGAACTTTTGAATTAAGACCAATATGGCTACTTAGTTTAACTTAAAACGCTTTCGTTTTCTGTTCTAGATCCTAATTTTACACAAACAGATTTCAAAAAAAAATTAAAAGTTGGAATAAAATCACTTTACCTTAGCGAAATTAATGTCATAACTCTTTGAGACATAATTTTTCTTTCCAAACATCCTACACAGTTCAAGAACCAAAAACACCATAAACCTTCTCCAGTTAGCGTCCTGTTTCTTTATTTCTTCTCCCAACAGAGACACTAACACCTTAAATTCTTCCTGAATTATTCTGTAGAATAAATCTCTCACCGTCATGGTCCATCATCTGGCTACGAAATCGAAAATCCGCCAATTCGGTCCACGGATGAATAAACCGGTACTGAGTACTTCAATCGTCTCTTTCATCTTCAATTTTCAAGTCTCCCCACCAAAGACTTGTATTTATCTTCTCCCCCACACGTACCACATGCCCCAACCCAATCATTATTCTTGATTTGATCACCCTAATAATATTTGGTGCCCATCCCGGTGGGCGTGCGTTCTAAGGTTCATGTCTGCAGAGGCTCGATTACTGGGATTGCGGTTTCGAATCTCGTTGAAGGCATGGGTGATCGAATCTTGTATTTGTTGTGTGTCATGCAGGTGGCGGCTTGTGAGGCGAGCAGATCACTTGTTCGTAGGAGTACTACTCGTGCCTGTGCTTGTGCCTGTGCTTGTGTGTGTGTGTGTGTGTGTGTGTGTGCGCGTGCGTGTGTGTGTTTTTTTTTGTGATCTAGAAAGTTCAACAATGAGGCCGCCTAGGCCCGATTTAGGTTACTTCGCCAAAAAAAAAAAAATTTGGTGAGAAGTGCCCATTACGAAGCTGCTCAATGTCCAGTTTCCTCTTGTCTCCTGTTGGTTGCTTCCTCTTAGTCCCAAACAGCTCTGGATATAGAGTTCCGTATTGTATTTGCCTGCTGACTACCCTATAGTGATATCCGGTTTGCACGAGAAGGGAGAAATAATTAATAATAACGGGGGAAATCTGGGCCATGAGTGGACTTCAGCGTTTGCAGTGCAAAAAGAATTTGCAGTTCAGTGCGAGAAATCAGTCGGGAAACCAATTTTGTCACGGTAAGTACCGATGAAATTTTATGGAGAATTCTGACTTCTCCCGTTTACATCTGAATGTTCATTCAGAATCTTTCTCGCCTGAGCAGACTTCTACCTTGCAATTTATGCACTGCAGTCTGAAAATTAATCACCCACACTGTCACGCTACCCATTTTCACCACGACAAATTCCACATACTTTCTCTCGTCTACATCTATCAGCCAATTGGCCCACATATTCTCGAAGGCCAGTCTTCATCAAAAGTCCCGCGTGGCCAAAATCACATAAAACATGTCGTTACATTGACAAGAAATTATGAAGCAGTGTTTGTTATTACAGGAAGATACCGCCGTTCAGCTGGGTGGCGGCCGGTCTGGGGGCTTGCTGTCCAGCCAATCCACAATCCCAGGTACACCGCGACGCTGGCGACCACACGCTGTTGGCTGGCAGTAATCGCTGGTCCTCCCGGCGACGGAAAACACATCGGCCTCGACACCCTCACATCGACGCTGTAGCACGGGGAGCGGCAGTGACGGCCGTTGTGACTATCGTCTAGCTTCATCATCTCGAGATACGACTGCTCGACTACACGTCGCTTCAACTTACTTCGCTTCTCGGTTTATATTAAACTTCATCGTCCCTTGGACAACTGCATCGATAAGAACAAACCATCCAAAACATGCGAACAGAGCTGCAAGTAGCCACGATGCATGTTTTGTCACGGTGATTATATCAGTGATACAAATCATAAACTTGCTGTTGTCAGTATTTTTTGTGGTTCGCTTCACAACGAAGTCTAATTTAAAAATTATTTATTTTAAAACACAGATTTACTTATATTAATGTATTCGCAAACCAATATGAACCAGCGACAGCAGTGACAGTGACGAAGACTGGAAGGAGTCATTACCTTTCAAACAGAATAATAAATTTCTAGTCGCCAGTACATATATTCGTTAAATTTCGTGGTGACAGTAGCTCTCTGATCTCTATCCATGACACTAATATTCCATATATCTTTAAGAAATGAACATCCGTATAAAATGCAACAGCGCGAGTAATTCGGAATTAGAATTCGGGTACCCACGGAAGTCGTAAGCTAAACACATTGTTTATTGAATATTAGCTCTTTCAAGAACGAACCTCAAGTAAGATATTGAGATAATGAGTTCCTATCTCACACTAAACACAATTCCCTTCAAGAAGACCAATCAGTTAATGCTAACCTTTCTTCGCTGTTAAAATAACATGACGCATACACAATGCGGGAAAAATATTCATATTTTCTTAATGTTGTATTAGGTGGTACATGCAGTAATCATCGGGTTATGAAGCTTTCAGCTAGACCCCGTATCAGGACATATTATGTAAACCAAATGCAGGTCATCGTCAGAATAGGACCCGAGTCTTTTCCTAAAGCACTTAACTCATTCTACTCTGCCAGTGGCTCCAAAACTGTGTTCCATGCAGTCGAAGGACTCTTGGAAGGTTTTCTTTGGATGAGCAGATATTTTGTCTAATGAATGGTTTTAATTTAATATTATTCTCGACAATAATTAACACATTTCCATTTAGAGAAACATCTATTTGTTTTGTCATACACTGAATTGGCACTGCCGTAAATGAATTCCACAGTAATTACAAAAAATAAAAGAAGCCTGGTGAACAATTAAAGTATTGGTCCATCAATCAAAGAAGCTAAAACAAATTTCACTTCACAGCAACGAACACAGTTCAACTACTCTACGCTTAAGTGTGTTCCATCAGATCTTCCTCTGAATTTAGATTAGTATAAATGTTAGCACCTCATATAATATTTGATATACGTGTCTCAATGGTGTGCAGAATGGTCGTAATTTATCAAAACCAAAACCGCTTTGAATAAAAATGTCTGAAAGTCGTTGTACTATATGTGTGACATCTCATTTAACACATTCGCAGACTACAACCCACAAGATGCAACGTTTCACAATTTATTTATTTCTGTAGGACGCTTTACATGTTCCAGACGGGTTTCCGTCCATCATCAGGAGCTCAAACCTGCACATA
>Ga0123352_10011576_pt1 | contig 13912 bp, 4 predicted proteins | sample TergutLab28metaG_FD_89700 | JGI IMG/M metagenome (GOLD analysis project Ga0123352, IMG submission 89700) | Labiotermes labralis P1 segment gut microbial communities from Petit-Saut dam, French Guiana - Lab288 P1 | ecosystem: Host-associated > Arthropoda: Insects > Digestive system > Gut ...
GAAATTCGGGCGGAAGGATTTTCGATTCCCAGCACGGTCAGGATAGTTTCTTTCTGTTTCAAAGCGTTCAGAGTGGTCGTGGCGTCCATCCACCATCCTGTGCAACGTGTATCGGGGGGGGGGAGGGAGAAAAAAATAAAGGAAGGAAGGAAATGTTACAATTTTACCTACCTGCCCCCCCCCCCCCCCCCGATACACGTTGCACAGGATGGTGGATGGACGCCACGACCACTCTGAACGCTTTGAAACAGAAAGAAACTATCCTGTCCGTGCTGGGAATCGAAAATCCTTCCTCCCGAATTTCGCGGCGTCGCTTATTCAATACACCGAATTTGATACGTTCTTTACTCAAATAAACAGAACAATAGTAACACTAAATGATTCACAGCACTGTAACTTATGCAGTGGGAAAGTATGCCTTGAATTGCACTCGTAACTCCTCTATTTCTCCAGGGGATTCGCAGACGCTCTGGTTATGAATTTAACGTAACTACGGTAATGAAACGTGCTATGGAGGTTTAAACAGGCGTGTATGTGTTTGAGTGCAGAAACAGAGAAACCCTCAAATATAAACTAATACGAACAACTCAAGTTGTTCTTCAAAACGCAATACAGATTTGTCTACACTGGAAGTGCATTGCGCGAAGAGAGGCTTCACACTAGCAGTGTTTATTACGGCTGTAGAATATCCAGGTTCGAGGCTGTTTCATTGTTCCTCCTGACCTGTGCGATCCAATGTCCCGTCTTGTTTCGTCTGCTTGTGACAGAGAATTTAAAGTCCGGGGAGTGTGTAGCTGGACATTCGTAGATATCCGGGGCTGCAGCACACCAGCATACACAGAGAGCCACAGCACACCAACACATCTGCATTGTGGTACCTGCAGCACATAACTAACGTTTTGAGAAGCTCCATTTTATTTAATTTTAAATTTAAATAATAAATTAAGAAAGCATGTTTTTTTCAAATACATCTCGAGCCACTCCTTTGTTAAGTCTCTTTTAATATTTCAGTTCCCATTATCAGATTTTCTGGCAAAATTATCTGTCGAATTTTTCGTCTCCCACACGGTTATTGTAAGTCCCACTCGTCTCAGATATCAAGACTTAATTATCCAGTTTATGTCCGATAAAAGCACAAATTATGCAGGTGTCTCCAGCTTCCACTTACTTTACGTAGTTTCCAGTATCATTATTTTACCCAACTTGGCTGTTCTGCACTTAAGATGGAAACAGGAACTTTCTCCGAAACGTCGGTACCTGTCTACCAAACTGCACACTGTCACAGCCCAGAAGAGAGTCTGTATCTTACTACTTACCACTCTGATATTTTACAATATGACAGAATTTAAAAAAAGTTAGGACCGCATTTGTGTAAAGTGTTTTCCCAGTCTTCTAACAACCTGCCTCATTTATCTTACCATATTGTATACTGTGAATAATAATAATCCTCAAACATGATTTTGTTTTCAGAAGCTTTTGTTGCTTATAATTATACTGTCTGGAGTGAGTAGTGAAATATACACCATCTAGAACCAAGCGTCTAGAACATGGTTTTAAATTCCAACCATTATTTTTTTAAATAAAGGAAGAGAGACTCAAACAGCGAAGCGATAATTAACCTGTTGCTTCTTGTATTCCTGCGTTGGCAGAGTACTTCCTGCTTCTCTATGCCAAATAAATTAGAATATTTGGAATGTTTGGAAGTAAGTTTCAAAATACTTTTCGAAAAATCATACTTAATAATACGTTGCTCAAAGAAAGACAAGGAGTTCGATTATTAGATTACTGGAAGCTATAAACTCTGCCACATGCCGGTTGATTGTGGATTTTAGCGACCTTCTTTAAAGAATTGTTTCCTTCCTTGGCTTTGAAGAGATCTGTTATATATAGCTTTCTTTGACAGAGGAAGAAGCATAGACCAGATTCAGTAATGCATGCATCAGTGCACGACAAACATGTTACAAGAAAATCTTAGAATTTTTAATCATTATCTCACAAGTTATCTAACATGCTTGGAAGTCGAAGGAGATATTTCCAACATTTGCTTTAACGTGATGCAAATTATGTTACGTAAGACATGTTAATGTAGATTATATTGCGGATTCCGCTTAGTTCGGCATTATATAAGAAGATAATTTCTAATGTGACTGAAACCAAGACAATAAATATGTTATCACATACAGAGCTAAATAGCAAGTATTGAATAGTGTATCTGCACGTGAATTTAGACCATATTTTAAATATTTGAATTATTGTTTCGTTTTAATGATACTCAATAATTTAATTAGCTCATGTATTAGTTTCTCCAGTATAATATTGCCATAAGATTATATTTAGTGCAAATAATAATTGATGTTAATGTAAATAAGTACGGGGCAGTATTTGATTAAGAGCACTTTAATTTTTATATTAATGAATTCACTGTTGTTTACAAGTATAATATAAATAATAACAAACTTCGCATATGGAATATCAAGTTTTTATCAAGTTTTTATAAATTGCACCACCTTGCGTCGATGTTAAAAATTAGTACTAAATCTATTTTTCATACGTTTTAATTGTGTGTTTATGGTAAGTTTTTAATGCTGAATGAATTTAACATAATGCTATGGGAGAAAATGTTACAATACTTAAAAATAGAGGCCATAATTGTGTACTAGTCCATCTGTTCTTGAAAGGAAAGTGATTATATTCGTATCAGTAACCTGAATTCAGGCAATACGCAGTGAATATTGCGCAAACATTACTCGAGTCAAGAATTATTGTGTTTGAATTCAAGCCGCCATTCTATATCAACGCATATATATAAATAGATCGCTACTACCCCTAGTTCACTTGAAGCAAAGTAATTAGTACGAGTGTTAATGAACGAATTTACTCACCAAACACGAACCTCTTCTATTCCTTCTCTTCAAGAAATGAGGTCTTCTGGTAGACTACTTTCTGCTTCCAAGGGACCTCGTCGTTTATGTACCCAGTTAGACGAGGGATTTGCAAACATTATCTGCTCGGATCCCATTAGTTCGGATTAAGTATAGTGCAAATGATGCAGATTGCATAACATATGTCATTATTCCCCATCCTGTCCTGTTATTGTTATGTTGTATTTTTATGAGGATGTACTTGGAATATTAAAGAATAACACGTACAGTTACGTTCAAATATTACGACTTTTGGAATTTAAAACTGTCTCAGTGGGTAATCGAATCTCTACTTTTCAAGGCAAATTAGTACTCTCATCTTGAAGGGAAGACATATCCCTTGAAGCCGAGGACACTATACTGTGGTACCCGAGTAACAACTGACGCAGCGTGATGTTACTGGAGACATTCTTCACAGCTTACTTACATTAGTTGAGGAACACGTGGCCTTAGGAGATCACAGCGCTCTTTATGTGTATCCATAGTTCAACCGTTCAAGCCTTTGACTGATCTCTACAAAATCTGGTATAAAATATACGCTTTGTAATTTTTTAGAAGTATTAAGATCAATACAGACGACGCGCAAAATTGTAGGTTGGTACCGACATCAGTGTCAGTTAATACATGGTTATTAAATGATGTAAGCTGGGATATAGGTGGTGGAAAAAGCGTTAATTTTTAACGGTTAAAATTTACGTAGAATGTAACATCATGGCGGCCGTGTAAATATTTTTATCCCCAGCTACATGGCGATAACTAATGAGCGGCTTGAATTAACCACGTGAATTTTGGTACATGGATATTGTTTGTAAGCGAAAATTGACGAATATGACGACGGTGCGAACCTGAAGTAATATTAAACAGATTACTTAAGTAATGTCTTCGGAATCCATAAAGTGCGGAGAATTTCTTGACTGGCTGAGAGCCTGTTAGCTTCTCATGAGTCTCTGCTCCATGGAGTGAGTAAGTAATCATCTCTAAAAAAATAAAATACTACTACTTTTATTACTAATTCAACTACCGCTGTTTATACCACTACCACCACTACTACTACTACTACTACTACTACTACTACTACAACTACTACCTACTACTACTATTACTCTGCAGGGCTAGAACTGTACGTAATAAGTAAACAGATTTCTCCTTCATAATTCAATGTTGGATTTTGTAAGAGGATGGCTGTTTGTAGGCGGTATCTCTCGCAACTACGAGCTTGTCTGTTACCTGGTCTGTGTGTTATTAAGGCTGCTTATAAACCCATACGTGATTTGGGTTCAGAGCAGCGGCTTTTGAGTTTAGTGCTTCGTGATAGGAGACGCGGGGAGAATTTTCACCGTCCATATTTGGGCAGTGTTAGACAGTAGGATGTATGACGTGTTATTGCAGTCCCTTTGGGAAAGTTGAAACAGACGTATTGGTAAGTCATATATATTCCGTTACGTTATGAAAGGAGTTTTGCTTTGTAGACGAAGAAAGTGGGTTGCTTTTGTGTTAACAGTATGACCTTTCGAGTAATTTTTCCTTTCCATACCGAAACAAAACCCGGTTACCTCAGTCAGTGTAGTTACTGGGTACGGATCGGACAAGTACAAAATCAGGGTTTGGTTTTCAGTGGCGGCCATAGAAACAAGAATGAAAATGGGGCCCACTCAGCCTCCAGTCCTACCCGTTCTGTAAGGTTTTTTCGGGGGTAAAGCGGCCGGAGCGCAACACCATCCACTGTGTTCCACCCATTCGTACCAATTCTTTATCTTTAAAAGAAACGAGCCAGAATATCGCAGTACAGTGAATATTGAACAAGTTGGTACAGTCCACATCACCTGTGACTAGGCTGGAACACAAATTATCCTGACTCAAGTTTTCTGTGGCTTAATCCATTTTATTGCAGCAAATGCCGGTATAGTGCCTAAGTTTAGCCGTTACATTTTTTCCATTTCCTTTGACATTTATTATTCACCAGTAGGCCTAACTCTTCTCTTCGATTATGTGAGATGTGAGGCATTGCTAGCATGACAAAGCAAACGATAAATAAATAGGCAAAGTGACTAGGCTGCGGTATGCAAGTCTGGGAAATCAGGTTTCAAATTTCGGCAGATGCAGGTATTTTTTACATGCCGAAACAGCCGCTTCTGTGTCTTGACACAGCATCATTTTCCTCTGAGAAATCTTTTCAGGCCGTGAAGCTGTTTGCACTTACCTAGTGAGGATGTTAATGTTTGAATAGATAACCTCCATTTTAACGAAAAGTCTTAAGGATGTGCTAATTGAGCGCAGGGACGACCTTGTCTTCGCTGCTGGTTAGTAAGCGAAACACCAATCGCATGCCTTTCTTTTGTCACTGTCATGAGCACCACAGATGTTACGAGGTTCCCCAGCTAACGCAGGCGACATATGCGGTAGAGACTGCCGTGATCGGTGGTTGATATAGTACCTGAATATATCATGACAACAGATGAAGTTGTGTAATGTTCTGTCCTAGAGTGTACCTCGTACCAAGGGATAGATCGTGTGAAAAATGAAGTATTACCTAGAGTCAAGGAAGAAAGGAACAACCTTCCCACAATATATGAAGGAAGGCTACCTGAACTGGTCAAATGTTTCGTAGGAACTGCCTTCCCGAACACGATCTTGAAGGAGAGATAGAAGGAACGAGAAGACGAGGAAGATGACGTAAACACCTAGTAGATGACCTTAAGGAAGAGAATACATAGAGGCAATTAAAAGAGGAAGCACCAGATCGCACTCGGTGGACAACTCCCTTTGGAAGAGGCTGTGGGCGTGTCGCAAGACAGACTGCGCAATGTTTGACCTCGCAATCAGATAACAGAACACATACTCCTCGAAATTTCCTGACTCACACGTCGTTCTTCATAACACAAACCGGAGGGTATCGGACATTGTCGTGTGACTAAACACTAGCCAGGCTCAAATTTGCACTTGCAACGAAATAAAGTTGTTATTTTGCCACTTTTGTATATTATAACTTCGATTACTCTACAGAATAACAATTTACGGGATGTGACTCAGTGCGGGATGTGACTCAGTGTAGTGTGAATTGAGTCCCCATATGTTTCTCCCCAACATCGGTAAATTGTACCTAACTGTCCGGCTTTATATCACAGAAGGCTGCAGGTTAATTCCCACCTGGTCCTGTTGCTCCTCACACAATGTGCCCGCCTGTACAGCCTCTTGCTCTGTGTGTGAGACCAGTACCTTTTACACTGTTAAATATTAGCCTATATCGATTGCGCTTGTTAATATCAATTTGGACTTAATTACTCCATAGTCGTGTTGTTAATTATAGCAAGCAGGCTAATTTCTGGCACTTGCTTTGTTTGCTGACAGTTCCGCAAGTTCATGACTCCCTGCCGGATGTACTGTCATTGAACATGACAACTGAACAAGCGCTAATACTCCGAATGTGAAATCGCGATGTGTCCATTTCGAAAATATGGCAGAAAACGACTGTCCTTAATGGAGTATTTCTTGTTTTTCCTCAGTTACCGAGTTAGAGCTGTTTGAATTAGGCACTTAGTTTTCGTTAGATTATTTTGCATGCGGCTGGACGAAAAGCGAAACTGATAAAAGAATGGTAGATAAAGGAGATGATTTGCCGGCTCGCGTTTTGGTCGCTGCTGCCCGCACAAAGAAACGTGAAGATAAACTCCGATGAATAAAACGCGAGTTTCGCAAACGAGTTGCAAAATGAATTGAGGTTGACAGTGGGATTTTCGATAATTTGTTGTGAACGGTGACATATTGTGTCATTTCTGTGTAAAACAAATTTGTCGTTTAAACATTAAATTAAAATTAAAATTCAATAAATAGTAAATAATTTCACTCTTCTTATCAGCTTTCACGATGCTTCTGTTATCAGTAGACTCAAACGGTTATATCTCCGTAATCATTCAGTATTAGACATGTGTTTGTATGAAGTTTTTTTTCCAGAATATCTCATAATGTCAGCTCTCGAAATATTGGCCCTTCCTCCTGAATCACCCTGTACTGTAACGAGGACGATACGATAATTTTAAATCCTCTTAAAAGATACTTCGGCCATATCATCTCCTGGGGAGAATGCGCCAGTAGTGACTTCACAAGAATTTTTGTGGATTTCAGATGTGTTTCATATGTAGAGGCGCGTAGAAAACCCTGCCTAATGTGCCTATAGATCCTTATCTTCTTAGGTACGTTCTATCAACAAATAGACACTGTTAGAAGCTCTCATATTAACAGCGAAAAAATAGTAGGTATCAATAAGGAATGTCTTGACATACTTGCATGTATAGTAAGTAATATTGATTGCAAATTTTGCCTTTATTTGTGCTGTGTGCTGTTACGGAATGCCGTAACTGTGATATAAAAACTCAGTGAGCATTGTACGTGTCCAACTTAGCAGACATGGCAGTTAATGGCAGTTTAAGGTTCCCGAATACAGTGCTGTTGTCGCCATGGGAACTGTGTGTCTGACGTCAAAGCAAGGGTAATACCCACCTGTGGCTTTCGACCCTTTCGCTGCATCATGCATGATATGTGATAGCGTCGAGCAATTCCAACCGGAATGTTACATTCTACTCCCTCTAACCCGTGTAAAATTAGCGGCTTGTCCCCACACGGTCACTGTCCGACCTATTAGTCACCGTCAACTGAACGGATGTTTTCATGTTACCATACTGTGCTGAACGGAGTGTTTTAAAGTTGAGCTCTGTCATGAACAAAATTTGGGTGGGTTGGTAATTTTGTATTACATTTTTACCGTATACGCCAAATTTATCAAATTAAGCAACCAATAATTTACACACTCGTGCATCGCACATATACGTATTTAATATCGCCTGCTCCTTTCAGCCATCTTTAGGGACAGTATTTACTGCTATAAAGAACCCTCAGTTCAATTACTTTTTTCGGTGAGGATAAAATCCGCAATAAATCAATAAATACGTTTTGACGAAGAACAAGTCGAAACATGCAGGAGATATTTTCACATCTGCGATCCGTATACTTCACCGGTTGCATTATTTTGGGTGGTAACTTAACTGATATAAATCAACTGAAAAAATAATTTAACACGACAGAGGAGGCACTAAATGTGGTGAAGTGGGAAGCAGCAAATTCTTCATCGTATGGGACTTTGTTTTTCAGAAGGAAGGTAAAGGAACCTGAGACAATTCCTTGAACAGAACAGTTGATTCATGGTATATAAATGTGAATAGATGAGTCAGCGCGTGAGATAAAGTTTCCAGTTAAGGAACTTAATTTGATGTTATTGAGAAACGCAGTGCAGAGCGTGCAGCAGTTTGTGGTGCAAATAATCTTTAATTAAAAATTGGAAATTTTGTCGTTTTGAGTGAGTCCATTTACATTAACACTTTAAACGCCGAATTAAATCCCATCTGCCAGTTGCTGGTATTATTAGAAGCTCACCATATTCTCCACGTTAGCGGGTTAAGGGTTAATGAATGAAATGCCCAGTTTCGCTTTTTGGTTTATTTGGCGATTCTTATATAAATTTGTGTCGCACATTTTTAAGATTCCAGGTTAAAATATCAGAAGGGGTACAGACTGAATTGGCAGTCCGTTCTGCAGTTTCACAGAATATCTCTAACAACGTTTCGGACATTGTTTAAATATCAGCAGTGACGGCTCCGTCGCACCCTTCAGAATAAGTGTTAGTGACTTTATACAGGGTGAGTCTCTCGCTAGAGGCCCCAAACTATTGTCTATGTATACAGTCGAACAGCGCGGGTTTCTCGTTCGTAAATACTGGCAAACAGGTTCATTTAAAGCATGCCAGACTGCATTTCGAACGGAATTTGGTGAAAGACGTGCACCATCGAATTGTTGCATCCAGAAATTGGTTAAAAAGTTAGAGACAAGGGGAAGCCGATCTAAGGCCTGCCGACTTCTTTCTTTGGGGCCTATTGAAGGGCAAAGTGTACAAAAATACACCCCCGCACAATCGAACAAATCAAAGACGCTATACGCCAAGAGATTCAAGACGTCAGCGTCGACATTTTGGAAAAGTATTCCAGAATTTGGAGAAACGTATTCAAGTGTGCTTGGATGTGAAAGGAGACCAGTTTCAGCGTCGATTATGAGCAGGTTCTGTTTTGCATCTTTCCCGGTATGTGTATATAAATTTTCAAGTCATTATCTCAATAACATAATTTTATATAGACAATAGTTTTGGGCCTCTAACGAGAGACTCATCCTGTATAATGCGGGTCAATAACGTGGGCTTTTACACTTTATTTAAAAGAAGTAATTTGAAAGTTTGGTAGGGGAATCTTTTGTATTTTAACCAAATGTTTGTGTATGTCACAGATATATTTCCAAAAGCAATCGTTCGGCCACTTACAGTTTGGATTCAATTGCAACATGTTTTCCAAGCATGACAATGCTGACCTGAATTAAACTCCTTGGTCCTGAATATGACGGTAGTAAGATATTTCGAATCGTCTGTTACAGTTTACCAGTCGACATGGTGCAACAACCGAAAAGACTCGTGTTTCAAATTTCTTTATCTATGCCAGCTAGTATTCCTTATAAAGTAAAAGTAATGTTTCACTCAAGAGAATGCAGCTGACCTGCACAGCATGGGCAGAGTCTCCTAAGCCTCGCGACGACGGTCGGAGGAAAAGACAGAGATCCTGTCAAGAACGTGAATTTCTACCACTACATGACTTCCAACTGGTCTCCGCTTGTTAGGTTCCTTGTTCAAAACAAAGTTAAACCGAAATGTAACTACAGCAAACAGCTGTTTTTAATTACACGCAAAAAAAAGCGAATGCTCTCCAGCCCAAAGCACTTTTCTCTTTAATACTTTGGCTATTCTTCACAAGAAAAAGACGGCCGGGTTTTCCCAGCCCAAACAACTACCAAGGTCTATTGCAAACTTCACAATCACCGTCTGTAATTTAGCACTAGTAAAACATTCCTGTTCAAAAGATATTACCTGAAGAATGTGTGGGGGACACGTGTGGAAAAATTTGTAGTAGTTACAAAATTAAATTTGGTACAATCGTTCAGTATGTAATGTCTTCCGTCAGCGCTGCTTTGAACATGTCTTGTCTTTAGCATCAAGTTTGTTACTGTTATTGTGCCCTGTGAGAATGAGGTGACATGTCGTGTGTCTGTCTGAGTATGGAGGTGTAGTGTCGGGGTTATATTACTCCTTTGCTACCTGTCACGTAACTGATTAGTTTCTCGAAATACGACGGTTCCATTGCTGCCTGAAAGAGCTACAGATGTCACCAAACACGAAGTGCCTTCTACATTTTCTTGCCACTGACGTCCTATGTAAGCCCGTATCAATATTATTTTTGAAAAAGCATAATTTTTTTAGGTTAGGCCTGAAAATTCTTTCTTCTTCCCTCTATATTAAGCAATAACTGGTTTTATGAAGGCTATCGAAATTTGATATTAATATTTCGTTGCAAAGGGGTTATGTGGCCGCGAATGAAGTTATGCCGTATAATAAGTGTATTTGAACATCTTTATAGGGTTACAGTTGTCTAAATGTTGAACACATACAGAATGTTGAGACATAAGCCCTAACATTAAAAGAAGTGCAAATATTATCTTAAGTTACGTCTAGGTCCTGTAACAAGGAGTCGGCTTTACAGGCAAATTGCCTATGGCGTATTAAAGCAGCACTTGACTGAGGTAGGTTTTGTAAAATTGTACTTTTTATAGGGTAAACAAAACAGTGTGCAAACCGACGCATGTAACTGATGTAGAGGAGGGGGAGATTCTGTTACAAAACTGTCGGTCTTCTCCCTGGTTAAGCAGTACCACGTTCTTCTTATCGAACGAAGTCTGTTACCCTCTTCACAAGAGTCCGCCATTTGACTCTACTCTCGTTCAGTTGCATTCAGTTTACCAGATCACCTACTGCTTTATTCATATTTATTTTATATTGTCTTTCCTTCTCCGCCTAGGAGTTTCAAGTGATATATTCTCTTACGATGTTTCAACTGAAACATAATATGAAATTTTGATGTATTTCTAGCCTAATATACCTCTGGGCTAGAATTCTTCGTGACGTAATCACAGTGGCGATAGATTCATGGCCAGAAATATGCATAATGGAGCTTGTAGTCGTGCAGTTTTACGCTCTCTCCTGCTATGTGCTTTATCTTAGGTCCAACCATTGTCCTCAGTACTCTGTTGTCAAAAATTCGTCACTGATTACTGTTTTTTCAGGTAGACGAAGCCAAGTTTCACACTCGTATAAAACAAGAGGTGAAAAAGTTCGTAACTGCATAATTATTGCTTCGTTAGTTGAAGCTTGAAGTTTGTGTTGAAGAAATTGGAAGATTTAAGATAATGGGAAACACTCAATGGGTTGAATTTGTTGACAGAATCATTCAGGAACTATGTTCAATATTCATGTAACTCTATTCTGCGATTTAACGGGGTTTAGTTTTGTAATGGGGACTAAATCACAGAACTGCAATTTTAATAAACCATTATGTGTCCTAATTGCACGATATTAGTTCTCGGGCAGTAGCAAACAAATATAGCATAGTGCAGCGTGAAATTACATGAAAACATTTCAGTTACTCTTGTCTATAATACACCTTATAATTCCACTTCGTCTTGCTTTCATTTGTAAGCAGAGATAGACTTAGATTATTGCATTGCCAGCTGATGCGTGTTCACATGCCTGGTTCCAGCGACCCTTTAAAGGGAAGTAGTCGCTTTATATACCACAAGCGTTAAGTTCAAAAATCGTACTCTGTGATTACATTCCATTTATGTGCTTTGCATACATCTAAGAAAACAGAGTCTGTTTCCTGGTACAGCGCCAAGTGATTGATGTTGATAACCGAGACGGCGTGTTTACTGAGAGATGCGAATGAAATACCTAAATATAATTTTGGCTCCTAACACTACGTTGTGTTTTTCAGTAACTCAGTGTACAAAGTCAATATCAGCCTAAACACAACTAAACTCTAATTTATTTATTAGAACGACGTATTTTGTCCTAGGCTAAGCCATTCTCATGTTCACCGCTTTAAAAACCTTTAATGTTTAAAAAATGCTTAAAGTGCTAAAATAATTCAGTACACTACGTGCCCTTTGTTGCAAAGCCTCCAATCGACACCAATGTTCTAGTTTATTTTTACATTTTAACTATTTGTTAAACATTATCAGACTCTTTGTACATTCTACCTCAATACGTTTTCAAAAAATGTTTGTGACCCTGAGGTTGGCCTGGCCTAGGTCGAAACAATTCGTTCTATTAAATAACGTAGAATGCAGTTATGTTTGGACTGATATCGATTTCGTGTGTTAAGTTACCTAAGTACAGTTTAGTTAATCAGAGTCTTTGAATATTTCATTTGACCTGTTGTGTACCTGTAAGATTTTATTTAATGACAGTTCTGTGTAATATAAATGAACAGCGTTTATCTGCGTTACAACCTTAGTTGAAACCGATAATTGATGAAACGTCTTTTTTGAAATCTAAAAGTCAATATGGTGCTGAATCAAATTAGAACATTTGGAAATTATGTACAAACACATTTCTTTTAACGATTAGACACATAAAGAATGTGAATATCTTTAAATCTGTGAAGTACAACTGCAAACTCATTACAGTAGAAGTTCCGAAATGGATTTCCGACAATTACCAAACTGCAGTTAATAACAGACTGTTTGTTTATAGCCTGACCATTAAGGGCTTTTATCTTCGCCTGTTTTTCGCAGAACTTCTTGCACTGGCGTAGAACCTTCAGTTTTGCCTTTCAAAAAGCTTTAACTTTTTTAACTTGTCACATTTGTTAGGACGCGATTATGTTAGCAGTGCAACAGACTGGAGACTAATATTCCTCTAGGCCATAAACTCAGGTCAGTATGGACACATTTCGTTTTACGATCAACATTATTTCTTCAGTAGCCTTGATGTAGCTAGAGTTTGTGTTGCTGTACGAGACAATGGAATGGTGACGCTACGTTGGTTACTGTATGAAGCCCTGCTTTTTGTTGTACAGTGACTTTAACAATAGCGAATCCCTTCTGAACATTTTACACTTGACAAGTCACAGTGGCGAGCAGGGATAGGCTACTCACTGACTAGTGTGCTGTGTGGGTAATCAAGATTCGATGTTCAGGAGGAAGAGGAAAATATCTTTGCCACAGTGTCCAGACCGACAGTGGGACCTATTCAGCTCCGTGTTCAGCGTATAACGGTAAGCTATATCCGGTATCAAATTTACCGTCGTTTGAAGCTGATCACTGGATTGCAACTATTGCCAAGGACAGGAATGTGTGTAGCTATGTCTCCATTCCGCCATACATCTTTATAGCGTAGCGCAGGAGGACCCAATATGTTTATAATTGTACTAAGCAGGTAATTGTTCTTTGCAAATGGAAGAATTTTTATATTAATTTTGATAATGTTAATAGAGATAGTTGTGACAATAATATTTTTTATACTGATAACAATAGTCTAAACCAGTGTTTCCCCAGCTTCTTTCCTCGCGGACCCCTTTTGTCTACGAAAAATAACCACGGATCCTCACACCCTTGCTGACTTAAATATGCAGTGTCCGGATGATAGGTATCAAACATAAGAACATTTGTATCCCAAAACGCACTTTATAGAGCTACGAACACGTACCAGTGCCATACGTAACAATGCATGGCATGACTTGACCTTACATAAACTGACTGTCGCTCGCTTCGTCGGTACAGGAAGTTTATTAACTAGATATTCTGTCATACGAAATAAACATATTGCCAATTAAAAGAGTTCCGCGATTATTTTTAACAAAATATTATTCCTTTAATTAAAAAGATGGAAAACAAATGCACAAAGAAACAAAGTTAAGAATTCACAACATTACAGCTAAAGCAGAATTGAAATTTGGAAGTGAAGCTTGGGTACTGAAGAAAAGAGAGGAACAACGTCTAGAAGCAGCACAGATGAAATTTTTGAGACACTTACTTGGAATAACAAAACTAGATAAAGAAAAGAATCA
>Ga0123352_10011578_pt1 | contig 13910 bp, 4 predicted proteins | sample TergutLab28metaG_FD_89700 | JGI IMG/M metagenome (GOLD analysis project Ga0123352, IMG submission 89700) | Labiotermes labralis P1 segment gut microbial communities from Petit-Saut dam, French Guiana - Lab288 P1 | ecosystem: Host-associated > Arthropoda: Insects > Digestive system > Gut ...
GACCAACTAGATGACACTTGCTTTATTATATATTGCTCAACATGTTTCAGATGTTAATACGTCCATCTTCAGGAGCTAGCGAGTACTTGTTGTGTTGTGTAGGCTGACTTGAGGCGTGCTGATATTATGTGGCGGGATTGTCTGTTGGTGATGTGGTATCCGAGTGTAGGCTGAACCACTCGGATACCACATCACCAACAGACAATTCCGCTACATAACACCAGCACGCCTCAAGTCAGCCTACACAACATAACAAGTACTCGTTAGCTCCTGAAGATGGACGTATTAACGTCTGAAACATATTGAGCAATATATAATAAAGCAAGTGTAATCTAGTTGGTCAACCTTTTATTCAAATATCAAGATGATGCACGGTCCAATACGCATAAGATTCACATAGAGGTTTGTTTAACAGTCTCAGATTAATGGCTCCACTCCGAGCCACATAGCCAGTTTGGACATTTTTCAAGAAACTGGGTACTTTTGCCCTGTATAATAATTCATAAGAGCCGCTGTATTCACTGTGATTTTAAGATATCTGATTTTCGCGTAAATATCTTAAAAGGAGGCATGCGTGGAAGTTCTGTGTTAACGTGTAAATACGTTGCAGTTCTCTCAGTTTCACTTTCACTCCTGCTACCGAAATATTAAGCTTCACGCAAAATTGGAGAATTAAGATACGGATAACTTTCTAATGGGTAACAGGCAACTGTTTAGAATACCTGAAGAGTAAAAACCCAACTATATGCCACTTATTATTTTATTGTATTTCTTATAGGCTCAACATGTTTCGGGCATTACTATGCCCATCATCAGGAACTCGCGACTGTGATGTTGATTACCACATTGGTCGTTTCGTTCTTGGTTTGCTGTATGCTGGAGGTTAGTTGCGGTTGCCTCTAGTAGCGTCCGGCCTGCAGCCCGGACACTACTCCAATAAACATCAAACTGTTTAGAAATTTGTTACAAATCATTGTATGAACAGGCGTTAGGCTAATGGACAAAAATAGGGTAGCGCAATATACTTGAATGAGATTTGATGTTTCTGAAGCAATAAAAATTCAAATTACGGCCTTCTGGATTCTGACAGGGCACTGCAACAACGAAGATAGAGGCATTACCTTCCTTGGAATACTTTGCACCCACCGGCTAGGCTGCAACACTTTGTGGTTACTCAGAAGTCCACTACTTGTAACATCTGTGTCTGCTGCGAAAAGAAGCATCCTGAACACTGCCTATAATGGAAAGGTTCATTTTTAGGCAGGTTAAAATTTGAATGATCGGGATTCCAGATACTCTGAATTGCAAAACGTTTGCGCTAAAGACAGGTTTTCTGGTAGCCCATGTGCCGTTTAAGACAGGATTCACTTTATCTCATATTAATAAATAGGCAATAATATTCAAAACAATTGAGTTTACATGTATTTTTTTAGTGCAACGTGTTTCGACACAACAGTAGGTCATCATCAGGCATCACAAAGTCGCTTAAAATGTAAAAGAGAATACATAAAACAAATATTTCTGGCCTAAATTATACCTTTAAGATTATTTTAAATATTTTACTTACGGAAGTATATGTGTGTGAGAAAGTCTAGCAGGGCTTGTTAGAGCGCCCCTCAAGGGTAAAATCCTAAATGTGTAGGCGCGCAAGACAAGGTCACTGAGGTTGGCGTCTAATCGTCATTTTCCCCTAAACCCGCTAAACGCCTGAAGTCCGGATGTTTTCAAGTTTCTTAATATGATAAGACGAAGCATTTTGCGGAGTGCCACACGCATTTTCGTCAATAAGGGATATTAATTCGAGAATCAAGTCCTGGTTATCATTATCCTAATAACAACACGTCCATAGGAAACGCACTGAACTCCAAATATCTTGGTATCATTTTTTAAACTTTTTTCCTTTTTCTCTAAACTATCCTGGCCTAGGTCTTGGAGCCACATGCAAAATGATGGTCCATATTTTTTAATTAATACTTACAGCTGTTAATTTATTTTTCACGGCTTGACAGCCCATAGTGGACCAAGATCTCCCATTGTCAAGGCTTCACCATCACACTTAGTTAGGTACATAACACTAGGTACGACTCCTCTGGAAGAGTGATCAGTCCGTACAGAAAACTGTACCTGATAACACCCAGCATTCACATGAGGCAGGCATTCATGTCCCCGGTGGGCTTCGAACCCACAATCCCAGTAAGCGAGCGGTCGCAGACTCATGCCTTACACCGTGCGGCCAATGAGATCTACTACATGTAATACAGTGGTTAATATTTATTGAAATTCTAGTTGGGGTTATGTGTGAAATAGTGGTCCGTATTTTCTTAACTTATCTTAGAGCCGCATTTAAAGCGGTGGTACATATACCCATATACTGAAATACGTGTTAGGGCTGCAAGTAAGCAAATGGCTCATATTTTTTAAACAACACATGTGTCATTTATTTTGCAAGAATTTCGAGCAAGGAATCTAAATAACAAATTGGTCAAAATACTTTAATCAAAATGCACTGTCTGAGTCCAGAAGCTGGAGGATTATCTTCTACCACAGTACACACCAAAGTCGTATGCAGTTCTGCACCCCCCCCCCCCTTCAAAATCCGCCTTCGATACTCAGCAGTTGCGTTGTAACGTGCGGTAACGTACGTAGGTCGAGAATATATATTGACATATACGAATTACTGTGAACTTCCCTCAAAACGAAGAAACTTGATGTAGTAAAAAGTGAAGCTCCCAGACATCTGGGGAATATTTGAATGTCTAGACTCCAGCTACAATTTCAAAGGATTTTGTTTAGGCCTACAAAAATCAGAATACTTTTTGGTTCATGACAGATGTACTTAATTAATAGGCGTTTACACACATTGCGTTTCATTCTCTTAAGTCAGTGTGTGTTTGAACAGGAAGAGCAGTCGCGGTTAGCAAGATACGCACCAAGTTTGACAGTATCTGTTACACTAGCTGCCAAGTTTTGCCTGTTGCATGGGTCTTAGCTGGAAATACGAGTATAGTGCGCGATGGCTGTTGGGTTTATCAGGAGAAGAGTGAAAAAGGAAATACTAGATTTCAATGTGATTATTTGTGTGGACATCAGCATGTTCTATAAGACATAAAGCGGAGTAATAATAATAATAATAATAATAATAGCAGTTATAATAATAATATCTATTTAAGGTCAAAGGAATTTGTTTGCAAACTAATTATCACTTAATGACGAAATATAGGAAAGTAGATGGAAGTAAATAAACCTTCTTCACACCTCGTCCACCTAACCCTAGGAATGAGGTAAGAGCTTGGGTGGGTCGCAGAACCTGTCTGTATATGAAGGTAAATAAAATAATATTCTTAACCTTGTAGGAATCAAACCAAAATAGAAGATACCTGCGCGCCTTTGTCCGGACACGTTCGTTTTCTCTCTTCTAAAGTGAAGCTTTAAGGAGCCAAACCGTCTTAATAAACTCGCAGAATCGATTCATGCTCCAAACAATGTGGAACTAGCGGCGTACTATTGCTGTCCTCATGTCTATAAGAATAAATCCTGTTTGTTTGTGCGAGGTAACAAACCGTGACCATACTGTACAGCAAGCTAGTGAACGACATGCATTCTTTGAGTTGTTATTTTCTCATTAAACATATTTTTGAGCGGACTGCAGAACGTCTCTATACAGAATGTCCAAATAATTAGCACTAGCAGCAACTGACTAGCCAGACATGGAAATTACTTTCAAAGTAGAAAGAAATATTAATGATTACATAAAAAAATGAAATGCTAAAGTCTTCATATGAGCAAATTTATCATTATAAGATGTATTATAGGTAGACAAACTACTTAATTAGGTATTGTAAATAGATTTAAAATTGAATTGGTTAAAAAATTAAACACTTTAGAGAGGCTGATTTGCTCATATAATAGTTACGCGTTCCTGAAGAATGCTGCTAACGGTGTGGGTGATAAGTATATCTGTTTTCATTACTCTAGTCGTTCGCAGCAAACAATCATAACCGGTTCTCTTACTGGACACTTATTCACAAGCAGAGGTCGTGACATTTTTATATTTCTTTGTCAGAAACTAGTGGCTGGCGGTCATTGTGAGCTTGGAAGGTATTTTGATGCAATCAATAATATTCTTCAGACACATCTCTTTAATACTCGCCTCTAAACGGGACAAGTTAATTACTTTGTAAATGACTTAATTCAGCCGGGAACTGAAATTTTACTTCTTCCTCACAACAACAAGCCTTAAAGTTTTGAAACGAGAAGATCAGATTCTGTTCTTCGACATTTGAAACTTGCTGGTACTAACCATAAACTGTGCCGCTTGAAAAGAAAATAATTCTTGATTCTAAGAAGAAATAAGTCCTTAATTTGCAATAAATGTAAAGGGAGAAAGAAAGCAACGAATTTGTCTGTGCTTAGACATGGACCACGCTGTGAAAACGAATAGGGAGTGGAAATACAGGTCCTAAAAGTTTTAATGTAGGTCCAAATTGGTGTGAATCGTCAGCTTCACGCGTCGGCTGCCCTATGCCTCCTATCGACTGGATAGGAGACGCTGTGGGTCCGCGATGTTTTTTCAGGCAGCGGCAAAGAGAAGATTCTTCTTACTGCTTGAAAACATGAATATCGTAACTGACGTACATTAACTGTTTAATGCCGATGCTAGTGACCGCGCTGTCTAAGGCGTGGTTTTGCGGCAGCTCTCATACTGGGGTTGTAGACTCGAATCCCGCGGGAGGCCCGGATGTTTGTCACTTGTGAGTGTTGTGTGTTTTCAGGTAGATATCTCTGCGTCGGGCTGATCGCTCATACAAAGGAGTTCTACTGAGGGTCGTGTGTCTGAGTATGATCGTGAAGCTGTGGACCACCAGGGACTTTTGCGCCATAAAGACAATTAACTGTGGCACCTAAATATTATGTAGCATTTGGGGAGTTGTTGCTTAATATATTTATTAGATTTGCATTAAATCCTATTACAGTTTACCCCCTCTTATGTGCTCCAAGCAGTATCTAATTCTGTAAAATAAAATAATCAACAACTTGTGATATAGCAGGTATAACATGTCTCATAACAGCCATTTCCTTTTGAATTTTAGATAAGGAAAAACCAAGGACTTTTTTTCATACGTTTTACTTATGAAGACATCTCTCTAAGATAGTAAAAGGTAAAGTGATCCCGTTACAGGCCCGGTGTGACACTAGAAGGGAGTGAGTGGTCAGCAGCACGCCCCGGCCGCACTTTACCCAAAGGAAAGACCCGGTACCCATTGTACAGAGGGCTGGGTGGGCCCCAGGGACGGTCTGGACGGACCGAAAATCTCGTCCCCACCGGGATTCGATCCCGGATCGTCCAACCCTTAGTCAGTCGCTATACTGACTGAGCTACCCGGCCCAATCTCTAAGATAGTACGTATTCATTTTAGAATTCTTGAAGACGATCAGTTCCTATATAATTTACTATTCGACATTACACAAAAAAGAATTTTCAACAGAATGGTAATTCTTTCATCTGTACCAAAAACATGTCTAATGCATAAATTGCACAGCATCGACTGGCGGATTTATTCGGATGGAAAATTGAAACAAACGTAGAGAGAAGCAGTAGTGACAAATTTTGAAATGTTATCTCAAAATCCGATTTGAGAGATTGAGGAATAGCATGAAAACCTCAAACATTGTAATTAATTTGTGGTGTGAGATTGGAATAAGCAATATCCCGAATACGAGGCAAGAGTCATAACTATGGAACAAATTTTTCAATACAAACTTGACATAAATGAGTTTTCCTAATCTGTAGAGAGTTTAAAAACAATAAACTTTCTCCCAATGCAACACTCCGAGTCTCAGTTTTATTTACCTGTTACTACAGGGAGCTGGGGGGGGGGAGACCGCGGTAGCACAGTGGCTAAGGTGCTGTGTTACAAATCGGAAGGTCGCTGGCTCGATCCCAGCTGGTATCAGTGGATTTTTCATTGACAAAATCCCTCCGATCGCACTATGGCCCTGGGATCGACTCAGCCCCTAACAGGAATGAGTACCAGGAGTATTTCCTGGAGGCAAAGGCGGCCGGTGCGTAAGGCTGACAACTTACCACCATCCTGTGACATTGTCACGAAATCTGGGAGCATTAACTTCCTAAGAACCCTCTGAAACTGTCCAGGCCTGTAATGGAATTGCTTTACCTTTTACAGGGAGCTAGAGAATAGCCTTGGGTAAGGTCATACCTTTGTAGTTATTAAAATCGATGTCTTTTATAGTTAACAGACCAATACAACTACATAAATGTCTTAACGTTTCTTTATTTCTTGTACACGCGACATGTTTCGACAGACAATTTCGGACATTATCAGACGATATCACAAAAACAGAAAAGGTAAAACTGAGGCCTTTTCCTTAGTTCTACCAATTTTAACTTTTATATTGTTTGATATCGCCTGATGACGTCCGAAATGTCTGCTGAAATATTTCGTGTATATAAGAAATAAATGAATGTTAGAACATCTATGCAGTTGTGTTGGTCTGATAAATATACAAAACACAGAAGCTAGAGAATCGTTTACAATACATTTTTTTAAACAAAATATTTATATAAGAGACAATTTTCCAATCTCGAGTTGACTGCACCGTACTGAAAAATTACCAACAGTTTTATCAATCCGCAGGCCAGTGTGTGCGCGCTTTATTGTGGAAAATATTAACACTTTAAACGCCTAGTTAAATCCCATATGCTATCTGCTGGCATTATTAGGAAATCACCACCTTTTTCCACTTTAGTGGGTTAAGGGTTAAAGGCAAACAGACATTTTTTCATCTCCTTTATCGTAATGAGCTAGGCCAAAAAGTTTTGTTGTGGCAGTCATAATTCTAGACTTACGTCTGACTCTGTCAGCAAATGGCAGCACAAGATGGCCCACAAAAGAGTTATGTTTAATTAAGGTTCTAAACACTGGCGTTGTAGGGAGGAAAACTTAGATCACTGAGCAGGAGAAGAAAGGCAAGTGACTATGTTATATTTTATAATTTTGTTGCTAGAAAACCAGCACAGAGTTATCAGGTCCATAGTTGGAATACCAGCACGGGTAAAAGAGTTTTATTCTTCTCCAATGCGTCCAAACTGACTCTGTGGTGTACCTAATCAGAGATTCAGTGGAAAACGGGAAATCTTTACGCAGTAGTAAAGTGACCGGTGCATGACTGTGACCACTAACCTCCAGCTAGTGTGAAGGATAAAAATTCGTGGAGCCAAACCTCCACGTTTTCCACATGCTTCTATCGTGTGTTTCTTAACTAAGCACAAGGACATATTTAATTTCAACGCTGGCTATGCTTATCAGACACTGTCAGTATCGACCATTGAACAAAATGTAAGCCAATTTTCCGATTTCTCTATTTCATGCTATAAGTTGTAATGAAATAAAGAAATTGCTGCAGTGTCATATAGTTCAAATACCTGTCTGTATTGTAACCTCTCAACTAGTATATGGAATAGCCGGTCCCAGTAGCCGCGCGTTCTAAGGCCTAGATTTGCGGCCGCTCGCCTGCTGAGATTGTGTGTTCGAATCCCACCGGGGGCATGGATGTTTGTCTGTTGTGAGTGTTGTGTGTTGTCAGGTAGAGGTCTCTGCGACTTTCCGATCACTCTTCCAGAGGAGTCCTACAGACTGTGATGCGTCGTTGTGTGTGATCTAGAAACTTCGTGAATGAGGAGGCCCTGGCCCGCGGTGGCGCGCAGCGCCACAGAAAAACAGTACATGGAATCCATTGCAATGTAAGAAAACAAACGTTAATTAACCTCATAATTAAGTCTGATTTTAACAAATCAGGAAATGAAGGCAAAGCGTGACAATACTGGAGCTTTCATTTTGTTATTTTCTCTAGACAGAAAAACATTCCTTTCGCTTAATTAACTATAAATCTGCTTGTGTTTACTTAGAAAGTGAAAACGATATAACATATTGTCAATGTGTTTCACTTTTTTCCTATAACTGCTTTCAAAATCACTTTCTGATACGACAAATATGTAACAGGTTAGACTCGAATCGAAACGCACGTAAGTAAATTAAAGCAAACGTCCATTTGCACGTCATGACAGCACACATTCATTCTTAACTCGGCATTAGATGGAGGTAAATGGTTAACATGAGACCCTGGCCCTTGTCCCCTGGCAAAGAGCCACGAATCCACGCAGTAGGATAATTTTTGGGCTCAGAGAGTGTTTGGGCGGTTTGAAGAAGAGAAAAACGTCTTGTCACTTTCTGAAATCAAACCACAGTTTCTCAGTTGTTAAACTTGTAGCCTCGTTACTCTACGGACTTCACGAAAAGTGCCCATTATTGTACGATTTGAACCAAAACCGAAATATTTCAACATATTTCAGTTTTATTCCACATGCCAAATACCTTGAAACCAAATTCATCTGTCATCAACTTGTTACAAGCTGACAGGCGGACAGACAAACAGACGTCCGAATACTAATGGGCGCATTTTTAAACGTTTTGTTACAAACGTACCAAAACCCATTTCTTCCCAAAACAGTTGTGATAATTTACAATCACAACATAGGCAACCGGTTTCCATACTTCATTTGAGAATAATAGTTAGATTTCGGGGTGGGAGAGGTTCTGATCCATTGACTAATTAAATAACAAAAACTTGAATACTTTTATCGGAGTCATGCCATAGTTTATCGAAAATAAGGCAGTGCATATGAGAAAGTAAGATAAATTATTATAATGCATGTAATTTTGGTGACGCTGAATAAAAGAACTGGTTCAGGATATGGTTCAATGACACATCATACGTTCCATATATTACAATATTTTGCTTGCGCATATGTTATTGTTACTGACTATACTACTAACACAACCGAACATAAGTTATAATCAACACTTTTTTCTATTTCTGTAAAGAACAAATAATATTTATTCGAAATTTATGTATTTGAACTTTATCGGAGGCATCGCGATGTGCTAGAAACGTAATATAATGTTAAATAGCGTACGTCAGCACAACTGCTTTATTACATAAAGTAGGTAAATAGGCTACATGTTTCGACTATTAATCAGTCATCTTCAGGCCTATTTCAATCGGTTTAGTAAACACCAAAATACAGTTTTTAAAGACTTTTTAAAATGTATTTTAACTATCTAATTACACAATTTGCACATCACAACTTTCGTGGCAAATGATCTAGTTTTATTTATTCCACTGATATAAACACGCTGGGATCCCAACTTGTGCATAGCATCTTGTGACTAAACCGATTAAAATAGGCCTTAAGGTAATAATAATAATAATAATAATAATAATATTTATTTACTGCAATTGGGTTGTCGCCCGGTGGCAGTGGTTATTTTACATGTAAACAAAACATGAAATTGGTTACTAATAAATTTAAGTCGGGAGGGCTACATGAGAAGCATGTAGTGGCAACTTGGAATCTTAGGAACCATCTCAGCATTTGCTTTTAAGCACAGGGAAAACAAGGAAAACCTGTGTCGAGATGGCCGGTCGCAGGACCTTCCGAGTACTGACTTCTAGCCAGCAGTCCGGCATCTAAATTAAAAGAAAAAACAGCAATGCACACACAGTACAACAAATACACTGACTGATTAATAGTCGAAACATGTAGCCTATGTAACTACTTTGTGTAATAAAACAGTTGTGCTGACGTATACTATTTAGCTTTATATTATGTATTTTATTTTGACTGTATTATTTTGGTTGCTGGCAAAGAATGATAAAGGAGAGAAGATGTGGAATTTGAACAGCTGTGTTCAGCTTTAAACTCGGTATGAAACGTATTTACGGTGTCATTTTGAATCGCGTTCTGATCTGGGCATCCTGAAGTTTTCTCAAATCGTCTTAACCTTTCACACCTTAGGAGTCCCAATTTCATTTTTCTTCCACAACTTCATATAATTGGGTAACTTCAAATTTTCAGCCCTATGAAATATTGTATTATATCTGATTTTAAAACAATATGTAGTACATAATTCACAGGCCTAATTACAACCCTTGTTCCTACGAAAATTCGTGTTTCTAGATATCAGATATTAAATATTAGAACTCAATATTTGTATTTTTGTATAAAGTACCCAGAATGTAAATCGCAGATTTCTGTGCCATGTTATTTTATGTGATGCATGGTTGTGCCATAATTATTATAATTGTATCTGGCAAGGTTTTTACGCTTTAGGTTTTAACACCCCTTACCAATTTACACACCACCCCTTAATTTGCACTCCCTAATTTTCAGTTTAACGCACTTTGGCTGGCTGCGAACTTGAATGTTGCCGGCAGAGTAGGACTTGGCGAAGAACGAAACTCGGAAGCTGCGTGCTCACTGTAAACTACAGAAGCCATACTTTTCTCGCAGTTTCTCGCAGACCACGTGATGTATTTTCATTTATTTACGCCTTTTTTTTTCTGTTCTGCTTACAAACGACACGATGACATACCCAGTCGAGGGGGATGAAAGTCCCGAAGATGAATAATCACAGCAATAGTCTTAAGGGCAGTAATATGTGTGATCTGTGTGCAGTAGTGACTGTCTAGTTACGCGTGTGAGAGTGAATATGATAATCCGTGAATCTGTGACCTAATATCTGTGACAGCGACGGTATGGAAATTCCCGCACCCAAACTGATCAGGATAGCCCACCCGGAATCTGACCTCCTTGCTGAGGAGAGAAATCACCGTTAATGTATAATTAGTTCTACAGCCCTTAGAAGAACGACGTCAAAGTAGTTTCCTATCCAAAGATCCCGATTTCGTAAGGTCATTGTTATTTGGTAGGTTCTCATGCTTCGCCCATTTGTCCTTCTGGCTGGAGGTGTGTATGGATCACTGGTGAATGACAGTAACAGGGGAAATTCGAAGATCTTGGAAAGAAACCTGTCCCACTGTCACATTTTCCACTACGAATCTCACATGGACTGGCCTCAGATCGAAGCCAGGATTCCGCGGTGAGTGACCTGCAACTAATAACTTTAGACATGGTACGGCCTTAAAGCTTCTTTGTCAACACTTAAATACACAGTTTCTTCCTCGCAGTGGTCACATGCGGTTGTGCTTTCTAGGAAAAGATGGCCAGGGTAATGTTGCCCAGTACATGCCATGAGGCACACAGGAAGATCGGAGATGTAGCTCAACTCATTCTTAACCTCGGTAGTGTATGGAGATAAACGGTCAGCCTCATCCTTCCATCGCTTCTTCCCAGCCAACACCCGGGGAAATAATCCCACTTAACCACTGAATCGCTGCGTATTGTAATAATCATACCAAACCCAAAGGCATGCTCTAAAATTCGGAGCCCTTAAACGCTGAGTCGTGGCGTTAGAAAACACTGGGCTTTAAAGGATTGACAGTAAACACTGCCAACCATTTTTTTTAGTCACGGGACAACAGATGTATCTTTCACGTAATGAAACACTCCTAAACAAAAGTTTCATTTCGACTGTTATCTGCACCGCAGGCAGACAAGTGTTTTTTGCCGATTCCCAAGCCAAGGAAAGCTAGCATGGTAGCTTGGCAGGTCGGTGCCCATGGCGGTTCAAGCCCCGTAGACTGGAGTAGGGCAATCAATGGCTGCTAGTAGCACGAGATCGTGCTCGACCCCACCTCTCAGACCCCCTCTGGCCTCGGGCGTGCCCCGGAGTTGGGGGGCCGAGGGGGGCACCCACAGGTAAACAACTCTCTCTCTCTCTCTCAAGGGCTGTAACTGGTTCGACAGGGTGAATAAAAACAATTGCACTGATTTCAGGCTTTCGCCGCAAAGTAGATGAGATGTGCGCTCTTCAGGGTTATTACGTGGCGTATAGTGGTATTTCGGGACAACCTTGACCTTTGACCCTTGAAGATGGAACCAATATGTTGTTGTAAACGTCGGCAAGAAACCACCACTATATTCTGCGTAACAGCTCAGAAGAAAGCAAATCTCAAAAACCGTTGCGCTGTACAAGTACTGACGGTACCAACGTCTATTTGATATATGTTTACACAATCTCGATGGGCTGAACTAAGCCTGTGAATGTAATGACTGTGTGAATGGAGGTCGGGGTTCGACTGCTGGCAAGCAAAGAAGTGTTCTGTTCGCGTCACTCGCATGCAGCCTTCGATCAAGGCATATCAAATGCTGCTTTTCGGGAGGTTTAAAGGCCAGGTAGTGAATCTGACAACACACCTACACCTAACGTTGAGATTAAAAATTGCGAATCTGTATGTCCATTCCTGCGTACGTATTCAGTACAAAGTAAACAAAATATTCTTGAAACGCAATTTCTTACAGAATTGAGGGTCTAAGAGCGGTTTTGATGAAGACTCATTGTCTTCTGGAATGTGACGTCATGTACACTGTTCGGTAGTTACGGGCATTTAACTTCAGTAACGCCAAAGAATATCTGAATCTTCATGAACCACTTTTCAACGCACACAACATATCTCCAGTATTAGCATATGGACAATGAGAGGAACGTCAAACGCAGTGCCCCCGTGTCTACGTATCGGAACAGAAAACGTTGAGGAGACGTGGAGTAAAAATCGAACAGTTGTTTCTCGACATTGGAATGGATGTGAGCCACAATCCGCACTTTCCCGCCTCTTTTCTTTATTTCTTTCTTTCTCTTTCTACTTCCCACGTACCGACGGTACGGGTGGTCTTCAAACATGCTACTGATATTGAAACGACTGTAAACATTCCTTGGTTTAACTCTCATCAAGTCATGTTCATGCAGTCTGTAGACAGTTTTGCAGAAATACCCGCAGAACGGAACTGACCAGGGAGTGTTTTTTCATCCAGTCGGTAGATATCTTTCTCCTTCTCCATTTTTTTCCCTCTTTCAAGGTTCCTATCTCCATGGTCACACCCTTTCATGAAGTTCCCTTGTTATATAGGCTTGCTATTTGTGGGAAACTCTCTTCTTCCAGTGGCGTACACTGTCGTAACAAATCTGCACCTCTGCTCCACAGATTCAATTAAATATGTCCCAATTTACATTTTTCCTCCACTTTTCTTGCGGCTCGTTTGACTATGCAGAACAAGTTTCTGGTGACCTCGCCGTTGGCATGATCGCTGCTTCGTATTTACGAAGATCTCGGCTTGAATCAAGAGTTGAAACTTTTATGGTTGCAATTTTAATTGAGGAATTTTCAGTGACAGGCGAGGGAAGAATAATACCGCATATAATTGTGGAGCCAAGAAATGATGCAACTTTTAAAGTCCCTACGTTAGTAATAACGCTACAAGGCCAACATTAAATGGAAGAGCTTTTAGAAAAACCGCCAAGTTTTTAAAGTTCACTTTTAAGGAAAAGTTACTTCATAAAACACGGTTTTTCTTAAGAATCAAACAAATTCTCAAGTAGTCAAGAAATGTCCCTATTTACTGTAATTCATAAATTTATTATCCTATTCACACAACTATTCTTGTTGTTCCTCTCCTAAGCCAGACGAATGCAATCCACGCCTTTCCATTTACTTCCTTCAAGACATATCTTATTACCTTATGTCCTCCCATCTACGCCTAGGGTATCACAAAATCTGTGCTTCATTAAAATTTTCCAGATGGAGCACAATATGCTTGATTCTTCGTCCTATGCATGTCACACGACTCGCCAACCAATTTCTCCTTGATCTGGTCACTGTAATAGAATATAGCGACGATTTTAAGGATAACGAAAGTTACAAACTATAATTTGACGTTCATGTGACCGTGCAGAGCGATAATTTCATATAATAAAACCAACCAGATACACTTACTTACTTACTTACTCCATGGTGCAGAGTCCTTCTTCAGAAGCTAACTGGTTTGCAGCTAGTCAAGAAATTCCCCGCATTTCACGGAACCCGAAGGTTTATTACCGCACTCACAAGCGTCCGCCACCTGTCCCTATCCTGGGCCAGCCCAATCCAGTCCA
>Ga0123352_10011584_pt1 | contig 13908 bp, 7 predicted proteins | sample TergutLab28metaG_FD_89700 | JGI IMG/M metagenome (GOLD analysis project Ga0123352, IMG submission 89700) | Labiotermes labralis P1 segment gut microbial communities from Petit-Saut dam, French Guiana - Lab288 P1 | ecosystem: Host-associated > Arthropoda: Insects > Digestive system > Gut ...
AATAGAAAAGTCGCAGGCTCCTGATGATGGATGTATTAATGTCTGAAACATGTTGAGCATAGAAGAAGTGAAATAAAACTTAATAACTAGTGACATCAAGTTGGTCTCTTATTCTTCAACTATAGAAATCATAGTTCACATGCATGGTAAAGTAAGTTGAAGTAAATTACTTGCTATGGTTACATTATTTTATTGTATGTGTGTGTTTGTGCACACAGTAAAAAATTTTGTACATGACACAGTATTATATTTTATTTAATGATTGCTGTCTTTGGTATATAAAAATGCTTATGTAATTAAAATATATAATGTTTATGGAATAAACTTTCTGTCTCGGATATTCTTCAAGATAAATAGAAATTGTCTAAACTTGTAAGTAAGGAAGTGCAGTCAATTTGTCAGATCTGGACTGTCCCTAGAATTAGATATAGAAGTGATCCTGGGAGATAATATGTTCCACGCAGGCAGACATAACAAAGCTAACAGTCACTTTTTGCAATTTTGCGAATGTGCCTAAAAATCTTGGAACTGAAAATGAACAGTCCACTGGACTTTTGCAAGTGATAAAGTGATTTACAGCCCGGTATTAACTATAGTACAGTTCAGTTGTTGAGAACTTAATAATGGCTGTTAAGCCTTCTTGTGTATTAAATTAAAACTTTTGTAAAAAAATCAGTAAAATTTCTAGAGCCATAAAACTTTGCATTATAATTGCAGGAGTTTTGGCACAACATAAAAATATCTAACTTATTATGTAGGGAAAGTTTGTTTCTGGTGAATACTGTGTGGCAAATGCTGTAAGGAATTGTGAAAGTTGACCTTTTTCTCTCAGAATCCTCTTTTTTTATTCTGTAATAAAATCGGCATGATTCACGTCCAATGCGTGTGAGTACAGTACTGTGTATTTCAATTTCTTTACAGATATGGATTTGTAATAGCTGTAACTTCCATTGACAACATCGGAGCTGGTCTGATACAACCTGGTCAAGGATTCGTTGTGTATCCTGTGAAGTATAAGGCCATTGTGTTCAGACCATTCAAAGGAGAGGTTCTGGATGCTGTTGTTACTCAAGTGAACAAGGTACATTTGTCAAGCAAATAATATATCTGTAATTCAGATATTTTAATGTTATTTATTGTCTGTCTTACACAACAATATGATGTAAAGTTGGGTTATATACAATTAATGAAGCTACATGTTTCAACCCCTTGGGGTCATCTTCAGGCATATAAAATATGAACTATACAAGATACTTCATTCATATTTTATAAGCCTGAAGATGACCCCAAGGGGTTGAAACATGTAGCTTCATTAATTGTGTATAACCCAACTTTACATCATATTGTTGTGTAAGACGGATAATAAATAACATTGTCATTTTAGCACAACGGGATGGAACACCCACAATTCAGATATTTTAGATTGTGTGGAATCTGCAAGGAAAATCCCATGGATAATATAAAAAGCAAAATTACTGTATGAACATTCTAGTTTTGTGTGTTGTTGGTACGGTGTGGAACATAGTTTCTTACCTTGAAAACATGATGCATTTTGTCACAACAGAGTGCTAAGGAAGACACACATGACTAACTGAAATCAAGTAAACAGCATATGGAGGATATTACATAAAGAGGAGCATTAAGATTGGCAGTAATTTCTAATTATTTGCAGTTTTCTGGCCACAGAATTCATGTTTACATGGTTTTCCTTCTGTATGCAGAGGTTACCCAGCATTTCTCCCCTGTATACATTGTCAACTTGTTCACAAACCACATGCAAAGTTTCCTAACATACTGTGTGCAACTTAATGTAGAAAGTGGCAGGTTCACATTTTACACCTGCACCATCTCTGCCCAGCATCCATCTTAATCTTTTCCATTCCAGTCCGTTGTATTTTATCTGATGTGTGGCAGGTGTTCAGTGTAAGCAACATAAATGATATTGTGAAGTCCCTCATATGAAATTCGTAGAGGGGAAATCATATACTTTGCTTTGACTTCTGATCTGAAACCATAATGTGTATCATACCAATTTTCCAGCTTCTGCATAGAAATTTGTTTACACACAGTATTGCATGGAAATATACTGTTTAAATACTGCCTCTGTATTGTTTCTGCACCTGCCAGCAGCTCACAAGATTTGAGGTAAGAGCGTTGGGGATACAGTTTATCACATATTACATTTCCTAGTATATCATTTTACTGTTGTTATTATGTTACTATATTTTTCATGTGTGTTTACTGCAGCATTATGCAGCTTGGATAGGCAGTGTTGAATACTGTTAACTATAGCCACAGAGAAGCTAACCGCCTATTTCTTGTGTTGTGTAATTGACACATATTGATTTTTTTATTGTGGTTTGCTTTCCTTTCTTTCTAGCATTCTTGTTTGTACTGTATGTTAGTCATAAGCCTAATTTACTCATGTTTAGTTCTCACCTCTGTTAAGACCAGGCATGGGAGGGATACAATTTCCTTCCATTTCTTTTTGTTTATGGCTGGACTCGTTAAGTGTATAGCAAGACCATTGTGTGAGCAACACATGTAACAAAGGCTGCCTTGTTCTGCTGCGTAGCTCGAACGGTGTATGAGCTGCAGAGTCCTGAGCTGGAAGTCAGTCAGTGCGAACAGTAATGAAGAGTCCACTGACGAGAATTGTCACCTATACATTTTAGTTGTAAATGCTGTTACTCTATACTCTTACACAAATAAAACTCCAATATATTCTACTTGGGGATTATTGAGTGTGTGTGCTGCCTGCCCGACTCCCCGTCTTAATCAGAGTTACAAACTCCTTCCTCCCTGGGAACAACATCTAAGATACATTCCTCATCGTGTCCGCAACGGATACAACAAAATTAATTGGTGTCAGATATGGGATTAAGACGAGAGGAGCGTGCACCTACGAAGAGAGTGAGAGAGTCTAGCATCACTTGAGTGACAATCAGGGTTCAAGATTGAGCTGACACTGCCGGTCCAGTGTCCGAAGGAGAGCGGAAACCACCGTTCAGGGTTCAAGATTGAGCCAACACCACAGGTCCAGCGTCTGAAGGAGAGCGGAAACCGCCGTTCAGGGTTCGAGACTGAGCCAACACCGCATGTCCAGTGTCAGAGGGAGAGCAGAAACCGTCGTGCAGGATTCGAGGCTGAGCTGACCACGGGTTGATGTGTACGCCAGCAGGAGAAGTAGCTCTGGTACATCAAACCGGCTACAGTGAGTCTTTACTCAACTAATCCTATCCATGGATTCTCTTAGTTTGATTTCCCGAAGCGCAGCGAACGGTGAACCCTCTAGAATGAATAGAGATTTTTATTAGTGTAGGGGAAGCCTTGAAGTTGATACCCCCATTTAAAGGATATAAGCAGGAGGTTCTGGCATTCATAGGAAATGTAGACCCTGCATTCACTGTAATCAACCCCAGCCAAGAGGCCATTTTGTATAAATTCATGCTAACGCAAATTAGTGGAGAGCCAAGAATGGCAATCAGTCACAGGAACCTCGAAAGTTGGGCGGAACCTAATGAGTTTTTGCAAAATACTTACATAGAAAAACGAACCTTAGACTTCCATGCGAGTCAGCTGTTTAAGGCTAGGCAAGGGAAGGACAAAAAGGTGGCGGACTGGATCCACAAAATTCAGAACTTGGGGTCGCAGTTTCATGAAGCCGCATTGCTCAATTGCAGAGAAGCGGCACGAGAGGGCATATTGGATTTGTCCGATTGGTTACGCAACATTTGCTTTATTCAGGGACCAGCCTCCGATCGGATTCAGACAATAGTGCGAAGTTGTAATTATCAAAATTTCAACGAGATAGCTGAGACAGCCTTGGTGGAAGAGAGTTCTGTAGCGTCCAAACAAGAGAGATACCGGGCTGAAGGAGCATCTGCGTATAGGTGCAGTAACTGTGGAAAACCGGGTCACTCAAGTAACAAATGTTACTCACGAAGTATAGGGGAAGGCCGATTAACCGTATCGTGGCTAGCAGATCTGGAGCCGTAGGCCAGGTTGCCTGTTTCCGGTGCGGCGAGAAAGGTCACATAGCGCGAAATTGTAGGAAACCTCCGCGAAGAAAGGAAAGTGATGATAATCATATGACATCGGGAAACGAGGTAAGACGGCCGGAGCAGCCGCCTGACCGTCTCCTCTACTGAGTAGGCTGCGCGAATAAGGAACGTTGTGAGTATATTACCTTGGAACTAGATATGAGCCAGGAACATAAGTTACATTTCTTGGTGGACAGCGGACCTGACATTAGGTTAGTTAAGAGCTATAAATTGTTGAGGACAGCAGAGTTTGAGCCCAAGGACAGGGTACGGGTAAAGAGCATAGACGGGTCCGTCATTGAGACCCATGGCAGCATAGAGACTCGGATACGGGAAGGAGGGATAGATATTCCCTTTCATTTCCAGCTAGTAAGCAAGCAAGTGGATCTAAAAGGAGATGGGATCCTAGGGCGCAATTTTCTGAAATCAATGCAGGCACGAATTTGTTACAAGGAACTATCCTTAACCTTTCGACACGCAGGTTGTGTAATGTTCAAGAAATTAATATCCTTACCAGAACTGGAACACGAAGCACATCAGGGAGTAAGGGTAGGTAAGCTAACCCTCCCTGCTAGGACTGAGTTAATAGTACGACTACCAGTGAGCGTGGGATCACGCATAGGAGAGGGCCTGGTAGAAAAGGCAGAAATAGCATCAGGGGTGTATTTGGGTGACAGCCCAGTTAAAATAAATAACGGTCTCATTATTACCAGTATTCTCAACACTAGAGAACAGGACGTAGAGTTACCCAACCCTGTAGTTAATGTGATAGAGCTGAGAGACAATGATGTGGGTGAGACCATATTGATAGGCGTGACAGAACAGGAGAAAAGTAGGGATGGTCCGAGACAAAGTAGAGGAGAAAGGGTTATAGTTAAACTGAGGGCCGATCATCTTAACAGTGAGGAGAAGAAATCACTCCGTGAGTTGTGTTTTGATTACCAAGATGTGTTCTTCTTGCCAGGGGACAAATTAAGCTGCACAAATGCGGCCAGGCATGCTATACAGTTGGAGCCAAGGGTTACCCCCATAAATACATGACCCTACCAACTACCCGAAAGTCAAAGAGAGGAGATAGACCATCAAGTGAAGCAGCTACTTCAAGATGGTATCATAGCCAAAAGCAATTGCACATGGAACAGCCCCCTCTTGGTAGTACCCAAAAAAGTAGGCCCAGATGGAAAACGAAAATGGCGCCTGGTGGTAGATTTTTGCAAATTGAATGAGAAAACAGTAGGGGATGCTTACCCCTTACCTGATATCACTGAAATATTGGACGAGTTGAGTCAATCTAAGTATTTTACATGCCTAGATATGGTGATGGGCTATCATCAGATTGAATTAGCGCCTGGGGAAGGACCGAAGATGGCCTTCAGCACCAAGCAGAGCCACTGGGAGTATCGAAGGCTCCCCTTTGGGTCAAAAATGGCCCCTGCTACCTTTCAAAAACTGATGAATTCTGTATTGAGTGGGCTAACCTGCACGCGTTGTTTTGTGTATTTGGACGAAGCGTCATTTATGCCAGATCGCTGGTGGATCACAGTACCAAGTTACGAAAGGTGTTACATAGGTAGTAAATGCACAAGCTGAAATTACAGCCTAATAAGTGTGAGTTTCTTAGGAAAGAAGTAAACTATTTTGGTCACCAAATAACCGAGGCCAGGGTAAGGCCGGACCCCCAAAAGGTAGCGGCGATAGAGCAGTTTCCCACACCCACTACCATGAAACAGCTGAAAACGTTTTGTGGCATGATTAGCTACTATAGGTGGTTCATTCCAAACTGTAGTCCGCTTCACCACTGTACAAGCTCCTAAAGAAGGATGCTAAATTTGTGTGGACCAAAGCACAAGAGAATGCTCTCCAGCATCTGAAATCTAAACTGATTAATCGCCCTATTTTGCAATATCCCAATTTTTCAAAGGAGTTCATTTTAACAACCACTGATGCTAGTAATTTGGGACTGGGTGCAGTGTTGTCACAAGGGCCAGTCCGACACGACTTGCCGGTGGCTTATGCCAGTAGAAGTTTAAACAAGGCCGAAACCCATTACACGACTAGCAAAAAGGAGCTGCTAGCTATTGTGTGGGCCACAAAATATTTCCGACCGTATCTGTACGGGCGAAGGTTTAAAATAGTCAGTGACCATAAGCCCTTAGTATGGGTCATGAATGTCAAGGACCCGGGACCAAGGCTACTTCGATGGAGAATTCAGTTGGCAGAATACGACTCCGAGATTACATATAGGCGCGGGTCTCAGAATACTAATGCCAACGCCCTTAGCAGAATAGGCAGTGTTAGCAAGGAAGGTGATTTATCAGATGAGTTTAATAAAGACAGGAAGAAGAAAATCTTATATGAATTTCATGACTCTACTGTAGGCGGCCATAGAGGGATGAATAAAACCTACCGTGCAATTAAGTCACAATATTTCTGGCCGAACATGAGGCGTGAGGTTGAAGAATATGTAAAGCAATGCAGGAGCTTTCAAGTGAATAAGGTGCTAAACCCTAAGCATAAGGCGCCAATGGAGATGACGACTGCTGAACACCCTTTTGACAAGTGTTACCTAGATATTGTGGGCCCCTACCTGTGACACAAGGGAACAACAAATACATTTTAACATTCCAAGATGACCTAAGCAAATATGTGGTAGCTGTAGCCCTTGGTCAACAAGATGCCGAAACGGTAGCCAGAGCTTTTGTGGTGAACATAGTGTTAAAATACGGCGCACCTAGTGTTTTACAAATTGATCAGGGCGCTAATTTCGTTAGTGAGATGTTCCAAAACACCTGCAAAATGCTTAAGATTAAGACAATTCAGTCTATTGCGTTTCACCCTGAATCGCAAGGGAGTATTGAGAGGAGCCATCGTGTGCTGGCTGAGTACCTCAGACATTATGTAAATGAGGACGAGACCAACTGGGATGAGTGGGTTCCCTTTGCAACATATGTGTACAATACTACCGTACATTCCGCCACTAGGCTCACCCCATTTGAGTTCCTGTTCGGACATCCCCCTCTCTTACCCTCCGCTTTAAAGAAGCCGCCTGAACCTCAGTATAACTATGATGATTATGTTTCCGAACTGAGAAGCCGATTGCAGACAGTTCATCACCACGCCCACAATTATTTGATCGAGAGTAAGAGCAAGAGCAAGGAAAACTATGATAAGACGTCAGGGGAGATGAGATTGCAGGTAGGAGATAAAGTTCTGCTTTTTAATGAGACTGTACATCGGGGTAGGTCCCGCAAGCTGAGCGCCCAATGGATAGGCATAAACTATAACAGAGATTGATAAAGTTAATGCTACCATAACCAGAGGTCGTAAAGTAACCAAGGTCCACGTTAACTGCTTAAAGCCCTTTTACTGAATAAGAAGTGAGAATGGTAAGCACCACATTTTTTTGTTTTTGTTAGGGACTACGTCTGAACTCGTCATCCAAGTTACCTGGATAATGCTTAGAGTAACTGTGGGTAGTTCCGGTTATGAGATGACACATTAACGCAAATTCCTTGGTAGTTATTTTGGGGATTTAAGTTGCGCCACCTTGTAGATTACTGCATGGAAATAGTAGTGTATATCCCTTTACAGATGATGACGACTCAAACGTCACCAGCCTCCTTGCATTTACTAATATGATATAGGGATTACATTGCCAAGGCGATTGATGCCTTGCAAGTCACCCAGCGAATCCTTGATATTCTGGGAGACAACACTGCAGAAGCACAAGAGGAAACCTATCACCACAAGTTACATTGCCTACCTAATTATTGGATTCCTGAGGAAGAGCAGTTCTCCATTTCCCCCTGATACCGCCCTTCCTATCCTGTTGGGTAAAGATAATACTCACCTGCTACACTAGCCCAGTGATATCCACGTACATCTAACCAGACCGTTTGGATTGCTTGATATGGATACTAGCGATGCACAACAGAGCATTTAGTGTTTTAAGAATGACATTATACATGTACTTATAGATCAAGAAAACTTTCTGTATGAAAATGGAGGCCACTGTATATTGTGTTCCTATTGTTTATGTTGTGTTTCGATGAAAACAATATATATTTGTATTTTGGTTTGTCTGACTCCCCAGCCATTTGAGGTGTAAAATGGCTTCTCACTAATGGGGGAGGTGTTGTGTAGTTGACACATACTGATTTTTTTATTGTGGTTTGCTTTTTCTTTTCTTTTTAGCATTCTTGTATGTACTGCGTGTTATTCATAAGCCTAATTTACTCATATTTAGTTCTCGCCTCTGTTAAGACCAGGCATGGGAACGATACAGTTTCCTTCCATTTCTTTTTGTTTATGGCTGGACTCGTTAAGTGTATCGCGAGACCATTGTGTGAGCAGCACATGTAACAAAGGCTGCCTTGTTCTGCTGTGTAGCTCGAACGTGTCTGAGCTGCAGAGTCCTGAGCTGGAAGTCAGTCAGTGCAAACAGTAATGAAGAGTCCACTGATGAGAATTGTCACCTATACATTTTAGTTTTAAATGCTGTTACTCCATACCCTTACACAAATAAAACTCCAATATATTCTACTTGGGGATTATTGAGTGTGTGTGCTGCCTGCCCGACTCCCCGTCTTAACCAGAGTTACGAGCTCCTTCCTCCCAGGGAACAACATCTAAGATACGTTCCTCATCGGGTCCGCAACGGATGCAACACTTGTGGTCTAGTGTTCACCTGCCACAGAGTTTCCTACCATGGGAGTTTTCGGAAACAGAACTTCCAGTGCAGGAGAGGGAATGCTGTGTACTCTTTTAGTACTGTTAGAGTAGTGTAACTCAGAAGGATGAAAGATGATATGTGTATTTCATTGAAGAATAAATCTAGAAGTCACTTCTTTGAAAACCAACAAGGAGCAGAAAGGATAATTCTCAGACTGAGCTGCATAAGTTGTATAAGTGTCACTTGGATTGGTGAGACAGGAGAGCTCATTCAGTGCAGGTACTCCCTGAAGTATGAACAGGATACATTCTTAACACCTGGTTGTAAGTCAAAAATATGAAATTGCGTGAGATATATACCCTCCAGCAGGTCGAGCAGTGTTCATATAAATAATCTTTCTGTTGCAGAATAATAAAAACAGTGTTTCTTCAATGAAATGTAGAACTATAGTTCAACACAAAATTTTAATGACATTTTTATGTTAGTTTGAGTTTGAAATTTTCTTAAGGATATTTTGGTCAACTTCAGTTCATCATAAGTGGGAATGATCTTACAGTAAGGGAGTGAATAGAAATTGATAATGGACTTGATAGCCACGTTAGGGATTATTCTGTAACCCTTGTCTTAAGACGTGCCTGGTGCCCACACAGCCTCCCATCCAGTGGTATTAGGAAGCAAAACAGCTGGAGCCTGCAGCTGACCACTCGTACTCGTGTAAAATGTTTTGGCATCCCATGCTGAAACATTCTGAGGTGTCAGTGACAGTAAATCGAAGTATGTGATTCGTCAGTAATGAACCTGAAACAGTATTTGGTAACAGTTCAGTAGAGGAGGAAGCCAACACAACACTTGATTGTGCTATTGTGTAAGAGTAAGGCTCAAATTAGAGGTGATAGCTATAAGAGGCATTAAGGGTCATGTGCCATACAGAAGAGTTCACTGCATCTTGTTTTGTGAAGAGGTGGGCATGTAGCCCCAGACATTGATGGATAGGTACCCCCCTCCATGGCATAACAGCCCCTAGTGTGCTAGGGCCTCCTCATTATCAAGGCTTCATGATCATGCTCAACACCCCTCCCTTGGTAGGACTCCTCTGGTTGAGAGATAGGCCCAAAGCAGAGACTCCTACATGACAACACTCACAAGAGAGAGACATCTGTGCCTGCCAGTGGGATTCAAAACCATAATCCCAGGAAGCAAGTGACCAAAGACCCACACCTTAGATCACATGGCACTGGGATTGGATGACGTATTGGTGTTACCAGCTATATTGTGCTTCACTTAGTGTTATTTCACTTGGGTCTGCCAGTTTTTTAAACGTTGTGCACAAATGTCACTCAGTTGAACCAGTTTCTGAGCATTAGCATTTGAGTTTACCATCATCACTCTGCATTAAATGGTGACAGAGCACAGCCTGTTGGCATTGGGAACTTGTTGAGTTGAGTAGAGGGATGACCATGCTTCACGAGGAAGAAGCCACTCTCTTGGCCAGAATTTGGGATTTGCAGTGAAGTTGAATGTTGTTAGACATATTGAAACAGAAGAACACCAGTTTGAAGTTTGTGGAGTGTCTCGCTTAGGGAAAGGTAGCAACCCAATTAAGTGCTTTGAAATTGATTAGTCCACTCTATATATTTAGTTGTTAATCTGATTTCAGTACTGAAGCGATGGGAATTAATTATCATTGAACCATAAGTGGAGAATACAACTAGATGTATATACATTAATTCTTATGCTAAAGTTTCTCTCACTGAGCTGTGTTTCACTTAGTCCACTGTTCTTCCCTAACCAATTAAGAGTGCTAAGCAGAGGATATTTATACTTAAAAACTCACACATACACACAACATAGAGGATTGAACTTACCTAATTGTCTGCAGAAATGGGTTGTTAAATAAAAATTTAGATCTTTTCTAGAAAGCACTATGAAGCTGTCTCCTGAACTGCTTCTTCATATTATGATCTGTGATTCTTTTTCCAGGTTGGAATGTTTGCTGAAATTGGACCACTCTCATGCTTTATTTCACATCATGTAAGTTTTTGAATGAAACCACTAAAGAGTCAGTGAGCAAATTGATTATGTTTGTACGCAGTAATTAAAATGGCATGTAAGAAATTTCGTTTTTGCCCATGTCTTGATTATAACCTTTAATTTTAATGAATTCCAAATGCACAGTACTGTTCCTTGTTAGTATTTGTGCAGTGTGATAATACTTTTCTTTCCTTTCAGTCCATCCCAGCTGACATGCAGTTCTGTCCAAATTTTAATCCTCCTTGTTACAAGTCAAAAGATGAGGTGAGTGTAATAATTTTGCTTTTAATTTTGCACTTTATTGCAAATGAATGTGTATTATCTGGGCCTTGCGAATGTGCAGACTGATAAGAAGACACACGAACATGACAGAACTAGCTGTACGCGGTGTGTGATACATGTTGCATACAGGCTTTTACAAAGAGAGTTCGCCATTTCCCTCACATTTGTCACTGTAATCTGTAAACAAAAATATGCTCTTATTTGTTGCTAGTGTGTGATGGTTTCTGTCTAGTGGACGTCTTTATTGTGTTTGGGGTGATCTTTGATTTGTTCACAGGATGTTGTTATCCAGGCAGATGATGAAATACGCCTCAAGATTGTGGGAACAAGAGTTGACGCGTCTGGTATTGTAAGTAACATACTGTACGAACAACCAAAATTTTGTACACTGAAGAGAAAGACAGTAATTTCTGGAAGGTAAGGGGTAAAGGTCACCCCATGACATGCCTGTGCAGGCACAGAAGGGAGGCAGAGATATATCTCCAACCCATTCGCAGCCTCGGTGCTAGAAGGAGGTGGGTGGTCAGTACCACGCCCCAGCCACTTTACCCCTGGCAAAGACCCAGTACCCATTGTACGGGAGACTGGGTGGGCCCTGGGGCCAACCTGGACGGGCATGGAAAATCTAGCCCCCACCGGGATTCAGTCCCCGGACTGTCCAGCTTGTAGCGAGTCGCTGTTCCGACTGTGCTATCCTGGCTGCCTCTGAAAGGTAATATCACGTAATAAATATGGAAATAATTCATATAGCATCATACATTGTAATTTGTTGTAACTGGTACACTTTAGAGAAAATGGAGTGTGTAAGACAGGCATACTGTTCATGTATGTTCATATTCCCAGTTTGTAATTGGGGGATGTGTGAACAGCTGGGTTTCAGTGTAAGGTAAAATTGTTCCTCTGCATGCCATGAAAATGTATGGGGTAGGGAGTGTATTGGGGACAATCTGTCTTATGTTGACAGTAGATTTAGGTGAATGGTCAGCTTCATTTTATTCCTGCGGATAGAGTCCTTGGTACCATCTGAAAGGAAGCTGGGTGGGTGCCAGAGCTGGTCTGGATACTTTGGGGAAATATGGTGTGAAATATAAATTAACTTATTCATGGTGCTGAAACATAGACATTTTGGAGAACAGACCAGAAATACAGTGAAATTTATGCAACGTTATAGTGGATAAGGTTGGAGAAATCAGGTGGGCCAATCATGTGAAAAATGAAGCAGTATTATGTGGAGTCAAGGAAGAAAGGAACATCCTACATACAGTAGAATGGAGGCTGATTGTATTGGTCACTCTTGCATATGGACTGTCTTGTAAAACATGTTATTGAAGTTAACTTAGAAGGAAGGACAGGAGTGACAGGAGGATGGGGAAGAATATGTAAGCAGCCATTGAATGACCTTAAAGGTAAAGAGAAGGTGCTGGGATTTGAAAGAGAGCACACAAAGTTGCACTGTCTGGAAAACTATCTTTGGAAGAAGCTATGGACCTGTTGCTGGAAAGTCTATCCAATGAAATAAAGTATCATTTCCCAGCTTCATTAGTACATCCATTCTTCGACCCATGTGTGTTAAAAAGCATAATTACTTTTAATAAATTGTTGAGCGTGATCAGAGTAGACCAGAAAACATAATGTCACATTTTTCTTCACTTATTTTGTCTCGGGGCAAGACTGGGTTCCTGTTCAGGAGGCCTCAGGTCTGTTTACAGATTAACTGCAGGCATGCACCACAGCAGCCCAAACATTGTCTTCTCTTTGTTTGAGTTTCCTATGTATATAAGTTTTATGTTTAAAATTTTCAGCACCACAGTGAACAGTTTGATGCTGTCCCTTATTGAAGATGTTAATAGCCGTCGGTACTAGTGCATGCAACTGCTTTGGTGCTATTTCTTGTAAATAATGTTTCTATGCTTGAAATCAGCATAATTTTAATTGAAGTGAATATGACACTCACTTGTTCTAAGACTTATAATCGCAGTAACATACAAATATACGAGGACTGGTGTATGAATTAATGGAATTCTTTCTTTTCAGTTTGCTATTGGAACCTTAATGGATGACTATCTGGGTAAGGACTCACCTTGTTCCTGTAAATTTTTGCTGTTTTCCTATTAATGAGCATTCTTTAAACAATCAAGTTTGTGGCCTTCTGTTTTATGACACTGTGTAGTTTATTAGCTGGATACTTGTATGTTGGTGAAGACCAGCATTTCAGAGGAATATTCTGCCTCTGCTTTGAGGGCAGCAGCTTCCTACACAACCATGTGGTGCTGTGACCCAAAAGACCTTAATTTTAATTTTCACTGACAGGAAAACCTTAAATTTCTTAAGAAATATTGCACATTGTGCTGTTTATATACTTGCATTTCCTTGTTTTTTGTACCAGCAGTGAAACTGTTGTGTTCATTGTTTTTTTATGGTTCATTTTATGAGATTTTTAGTGGCTTAGCTTCGATTGACAGAATGATTAATGAAATGTGAAGTGGAAAGTATGTGGGGAAAACTTAGTTTTTGGGTATCCTTGTAATATATGCCTGGAGAGACTGCGGAAATCTGCAACAACCCAGTCGAGATAGCTGATCTCAATGATTTTCCAAGTATGAACGAGGACTTTTACCTTCTCAGTTATGACTTTTAGTAAGTTCCTTGTAAAAAGTCGCTGTTATCTGTCATATTTTGTGCAGACCTGTAGTCATATTTCTTACACGGGTGTCACTCCATAAGATGCGGCAACTCTTTTTTTCATTCCTCCTGAAAAACTGTAACAGTGGGGGAATTATATCTAATTTAAAACCACAGTTACCCATTCTAACTGAAACGGGGGGGGGGGGGGGTACCTAAATTGGTTTTGAAAACAAAAAAAATTTTTTTTTCGAGGCC
>Ga0123352_10011585_pt1 | contig 13907 bp, 5 predicted proteins | sample TergutLab28metaG_FD_89700 | JGI IMG/M metagenome (GOLD analysis project Ga0123352, IMG submission 89700) | Labiotermes labralis P1 segment gut microbial communities from Petit-Saut dam, French Guiana - Lab288 P1 | ecosystem: Host-associated > Arthropoda: Insects > Digestive system > Gut ...
CTGAGTGGACCCCGTTCCAGACCCACTACTACTCAGAAAATCTGGTAGCGCCGGGGATCGAACCCGGGACCTCTGTATCTGTAGCCAGAAACTCTGACCACTAGACCACAGAGGCGGTCTTCACAAAGCGTTAACCCATAAAAAAACTGAAACTGTGTCAGTCTGACTTAATGAAATTTTCGTATACAATTTTGAGACAGTACATTTCCTGAGATGACTAAAACATGCAACACTGGATTTAACATGTACATAAGGAATGCTAAAAATTTACACTATCAACAAAGACAAAACCTCTTACTTTTATAGCTTTTATTATCAGATGATGCAATCAGATCATCCAGTTTAAATAGCACAAATTCTTTTAAGCTGCTAATGTCCCAGTTGCACCACCCTCCAACCAACAGCAACTCATTCTTTCTGAAACCTCCCAAATGCCCGTCACTAAAACATCTGCCATCTGGATTCATCAGAGCAACTCCAGAAATAAGTACAAAAATGTTAGCAGTAATGTTGGATTTATGGAAAAAAATGAGCAGACTTTTATGGCAGAAAACAAAAAAATTAGATGTAAAAGTAAAGAGGCCCTAAAGAGTTTTAAAGAGCAATAACCTTAACTCTCAATTTCCAGCCTGACTTCACCAGAGTATAAGGTTTAATGTCACAATACCACTTATGAATTACAACACTTTATTTCATATAAACAATCAAAGGGAACTGTATCTACAGCAACAGTATCCATGATACAAAGCTCTGCAGTTGCTTCGACTTTCAGTAATAAATTGAGACAAATTTTCACTAAAATGTATTGGACACAAAAATGCGGAGTCTTAAAAGTATGGACTTTATATTATCACACATGACAGCCATACAATAGCCACAGCCTGCTCAATTTGAACTCAAGTCCACTTACTGCATTGCAAACACAACAAAATACAAATTCAGAATCATATGAGGCTATAAGGGTTATGCACAATGCTATTATAGTGAAAAAATTTCATAAAAAATCAAGGTACAGCAATATTATTTAAGGGTGTGGGGGGGGGGGATGCAGAAATAATTAGAGCAACCATCCACACGAGCCACTGGTAGTGAATAAATAAGAGGGAACCAAACAGGGTAATATTTCTGCATGATGACAATTTCTACTAAGAAATGCAAGCAGGAAACATTCTGTGTAAGTTTAACAATTCAGCCAGGGGTACCAATTTCCACATGAGATGTTTCTGACTCACGGCAGCAGGATGCACATCCAGAGTGTTGAACATTTACATTGCTTCTTGCACAATTTGCGGCTCTCATATCTTCAGACCAATCAACACATGGATGCTGATGCTGACGTGGATAAACTTTCAGATGTTCCAATTAGCACAGCAACAAGCAGTTGTTCATGTTCTTTATGCAATTATTTGCAAAAACTAAAGCTAATGCTTGCAAAAAAATAATAAAATCAAAATCCTTGTTCCTCTAGGTAAAAATATGTTATCTTTCAGTAGTGTTTTGATACTTGTGCTACAGAAAGAAGCGCAGCAATTAGATTGTGAGTCTTATCTAAGTATAAACACTGCACAAACATTACTGTTCTGTTCTTCGGATATCTTGACTCCATGCCAGATGCACCTACTTACTGCTCAAGTGCTGTGCCAACTTGGTCCGTACCGAACTTGATTCTTCCCAAGCTTGCTGTTTGCGTACAAACTGTGATGATGAACTGCCGCTCAAATGGGATGGGGAAAGTTCCTCTGTAGCAGGCTGCCTTAATTGTTGTTTCATTTTGTGTGCTGTGTTTCGTTTTGATTTGGCTTCAATATTACTTGATATGGTAGCATTAAATACATTTTCAAATGCTTCATCAACATTGTCAAGATTGTCATCTAGAACCAGCGTGTCACTTGCAGGAGGCACAAAATTATCTTGCATTTCTTGAACTTTCATTTTTACTTCCTGAGTTTTTGGCTTTGAAGAAGTTTTAAAGTATGCTTCCACTTTACGCTGCTTGTTTTCTACACTATCAGGTGACAAAGCAGCTTCAAACTGCTTGGGGAATGACAAGGAATGACTTGATTTTGTTTTAGGTAGTGCTGGTGGAATTCGATGAACATTACTGCTTGGTACTGTAAGGTCAGGCAAGGCAAGGCTCTGTGGTCGCTTGTTTCTTATTCCCTGCTGGCCTGCTACCAGTTGGTGCCACGATCCAGACTTACGAAGGGCCAGAGATGGTGACACAGAAGAGGAAGGATTTGGAGATGTGAATGTATTTTTGCTTGGGGTGTGTGTATCTGAAACATCATGCAATGAACTAGAACGTGGGGCATTATGACAACTTTGTGCTAAGTTATGTAATTTGTTACTGTTACTGTAAACGGGGATTTGGAGTCTTGTTGTTAATACTGATTCTCCACTTTCTTGCAGCTCCTCTGTACTTGTTGTTGTGATGAGAGATTCAGTTGAGGCAGGACGCACTCGAGCTGATATAGATGGAAGATGATCAGATTCCTCAGCCAAGCCAGGGACACTCCCCGCATGTGTAAACTTTCCTAACCCCCTGGCAGGACCATCTGAACAATGTGGATAACCTATGGCTTTAGAAATGCCAAGGTTCTGATACACAGGACTTCTGAAGTAGTTAGTATCTCCAGCTGCTTTCATTTTAAGCTCCTGCTGATAGTGCACAAACTGATCATCACTTATCATTGATGCAATATCTGGCTCACTGTGATGCCTATTCATAGAACTTGTGAGAGGTTTTGTTTCTTTCTGTGATTGTTTTGAAAGCAAATGAGGTTGATGATGATGAGGCTGTGATTCTCTAAGATCCTGCCTCAACGTGTCCACAGTGGGAGACTTCTTGGATGAATAAACAGAAGTGTTTTGTTTAAAGCTTTGTATTGCATCTTCCTCTTTGTTCCTCAGAGGAGATGTGGGAGACTTACTACTTTGTTGCTTAGGAACACTTTGCAAGTTTCTGTTATTTTCACTGGCAGATGAGAATTTTATAAGAACAGAAGCAAGATTCTTTGCAGCAGAACTTCGTCCACTAGCTTCTTCATCCATATCATCATATCGATGTCTTGTCCTGTTAGTTACTGTAACTGCCTGGTGAGACGTGGGACCCGTCATGATTCGGGACACGGCTGTAAATGCTTCTGGTGAAGGAAGAGAGTTATCAGGTGAATGTAGTGAATCCAGTTCAGGCTGCTGCACATTTGAGTTGGGTATAAACACACTGCCACTTTGTGGATATACTGATGAAGACTTAGTTGTGACACTTCCACTGTAAGTTTGTTGAACTGGACTAACACTCGGAAACTTGGTGAATTCTTCAGTGCCATAATCAATTTCAGTGGTGTAGCTTTTCGTACAATATTGACGTATCTCTTCTGATGTCTTTTCCTGCCCATTTTGTTCATTAAGATGGACTCCACCTTCATATTTCTGCTGATTGAAAGATTTGCAAATTTCAGGTTCTTTATGACAAATTTGCTGATTATTACCATAATTCTGAATGAGATGTGGAGCAGTAAGCATTGGAGGTGTTGGAATAGGCGCAGGTTGTTTTGAGCTGTTTAAAGACAGAACTTGACTTGTTTGTTCTTGATAACGTCCTTGTACTGAGCCAGGAATATGTGAAGGTGAAACATAACTTTTAGGTACAGGTACAGGAGTAGGCTGTTTGACAAACACACTAAAATTTCTTGGCACAGCTATCTTCTCTTGGCTCTGACTTCGAGGCCGTGAAAATGGAGCGGGTTGTGGTGATGTTTCCCTAGTGATGCCCTCAAATTTCACTACAGCTGAGTTAAGCACACTATGATCGAGTTGAGTGCTCTCTCTGGTCCATGGAAGGTTTGTGCTAACTGGAGACGGCAATTCCTGTTTTGTGTGTTGGCTTAAACCTGTCCTATGTTTACTTGGCTTAGGAGCCACAGTAAACTTCTGTGTTGCCGCCTGCTTCACACTCTCACCTACAGGCTGGTTTACTGTGTCCCCTTTCTCCTTCTTCTCAATGGGTTGGAAGGCTGACATTGGAGCATGTGAGAACTTGTTTACATGCAATGGGGAATGGACTGTGGCAGGAGACTGTGGTGGGGTGAAGAGCTGTTTCTTAGAAAGGACAGACCCTGTGCTTGCTGCCACTGTTAGTGACCCAACTACAACTGAATCATCAGAAACAGAATTTTTCTCAGTCCATGGAAGTTTGCTCTGTTGCTCTTGTTCCTTCTGCTCAAACAGCTTTTTCAAGAAAATGCTTCCCTGCCGTGTGAGTTTTGGGCCACTTGCTGCTGCACTCTTCATGACAGTAACTGAATCATCAGCTGACTGCCAAAACATCCTTGCACTTGCTGGACCTGATACTGTCACATTCCTCCCTCTTCCAGGGTAATCTCCATCCCTCCCTGCAGGCGTTTCAAATGCTGTTTTAATATTTGTGAAGCGGCTGCTCCAGTGTTGACCACCTCGAGCAGCAGGATTATAGCTGGTGGTTTTGGAAAAGCCCCCTTCCCCTTTCCACATACTTCCCTTGCCATTGCTGTGCTGCTGGAGAAAAGTCAAGAATTTATGATCATTCTCAGTCTTTGGTTGGAAGGTTGGAGGAGTAACCTTGCCTCCAAAGGCCTTATTTCCACCGCCTACTCTGATAGGACCACGAAGAGCAAGATATGTATTGTGATTATGGCCACTAGATGAGCCTGTTACAAATTTGGAATCCCTTTCTCCCTCATATTCTTCTCCTGAAGAGTAATCAGTTTCTTCTTCGATTTCATAGAAATTGAGTGGTTTTGGAATGTCAATAGTATTTGCACGTTTCATCTTGACTTTACGATCAGTACGCCCATGTGATCTACTGACAACTGTCTTTGTGTCTTCTGTAGCCATCTGCAGCAGTCTTTGTGCAGATGACATGTCAACTCCAGTATTCCCACTGTTTGTCTCTGTTTCAGTATTATTTTGCTGTGCACAAATATTTTGTATTGACTTTTGAACTGTCTGATTCATATTTTGGACATCAAGCCAAGCTGGATTCTGGTTAACATGGTTTGCATTCCACTGTTCACTGTTACTCCACACATTCTTATTTGTCTCTGGCACCTTTACTGCAACATGCTTGTCACCATCATCAATATTGGCATGCCAAATTTCTGGTTCTGCAGATTTTTGTTCTGAATTGTAGATATTTAACATTCTTATTTGTGCACAGTTCACATCTATTTGGGAATGTCTATCATCTTCATTCTTGGAATGGTGGTTACTGCTGACTTCTCTTTTTTCCTTCTCAGTAACAGGAGGTTGTCTGACAGTGGTTGTATTTTCTTCCTCCTCCTCATCCGTTTCAGAACTGCCTTCATCCTCACTTGAAGAATCTAAATCACTACCATCATCATCATCATCATCATTTGCACTGTCATTATCATAAGTCTTCTGACAAAACTGAGCATTCATTCTTTGTCGCTTTTCTTCTTCAAGTGACAATTGTTTGTTAATAGCTGCTTTATGAACAGCAATTTGAACAGACTGAGCTGGTGTGAACAGAAGAACACTTGGGTCATAATCCCTACTGTCACTATCCAGAGACACAGAATGCAATATAGCCTTGTGTTCAGGTGCACTTCTTTGTGGTATGGTCACACTGGTATTAATATTGTCTAGTGAGACTGACTGTGCTGCTGCTGTATGTGGAGATGAGCTTTCACTCAAAACGGGTTTCTGAACATGCCGGTTGGGCAGAGAGCTGCCACTATCAGATCTCGGGGTTGATGCTTTGGAGCTTGACGTACTGCTCAATGCTGAACCTTGAGATACTGATCTACGCTGAAGTCCCTCAGCACTGTCTGAACATTGTTGGACAGGAGCTTGAGACACTGGTCTATGAATCACCCTCTCAGCTGCCGAAGTTCCACCGTCTGGACTTTGTGAAGTAGATGCTTTGGAACTTGAACTACTATCCAGAGATGCAGCTTTTGCTAAAGGTTTATGAACAACCTTCTCTGGAACCGAATTACCACTGTCTGATCTCAGTGGTGTGGAGGATTTAGAACTGCCAGTGCTGCTGGTTGATGAAGAATGTATTGCCACTTTCTGAATGGCTTGCTCAGCTAATGAAATAACACTTTGTACAGCTACATTTGGGCTATCTAATGAAACAGATTTCTGGATAGGTCTTATGCCTTCATATCCAGATCTTCCTGGTCTATATTCTCTGTGAACAGCAGTGATTGGCTGCATGCTAACAGGTTTATCCGACTGAGGTTGATTCTGAAGTTGATTGACCTGATGAATACCAGTTTCCTTCTGCACAGTACAGTGAGGAAGATTATTATCAGATAAAGCAGAATTATTCATAATACATGGGCTATTTAAAGATTCTGATTCCTCTAAAGTTCTATGGATTCTATTTAAATCTGTGATAGCAGTATCGCCTGATTTATAGTCCATATCACTAAAACTGCTTCTCTGATTTTCAACATGTGATTGGCTGTTTCTCAAGGCACAACTATTTTGAAGCTGAGGAAGGAAAAATGGTTTTGCAGAGGTATTTCCATTAGAGATGATACCTGGCAGAGAATGTCTTGGAGCAAAGTGGACAGGGCGGAATGCACTCATCACGGGGGAGACAACAGACGATGCTGTCACTGAACCTTCTGGTAAAGCCAAATCACCTGCAGAACTCTGCTGCACCAATCTATGTGCAGTTCCCACTGCTCCAAAACAACCTGAATTTGAAGTTAATCTGTCCTTTGCTGCATTTTCTTCAACCACTCTTCTAGCATCATCCAACTCCTCTCTTGTTACTGCAACGGTATGCCTGTTTTGGCGGAAAATTTTTTTGTTTTCAAACCTGTGTTTCTGTTTTGGAGGATGAAACGGTATTTCAGGACTATCGTTCTTTGAATTTGCTTTGTCTGGTGGAGCAGGCAGCTGGAGTGATGCCTGAAGCCGGGACACCAGATGTAACAGCGCGTCTCTTCTTGCAGGATCCAGTACTTCACCTTGTCCTCCAATACTTCCAAGCTGCAATGATGCTTGAAGACGTGACAAAGCAGTCTGAACTTCAAGTAAAAGACTCGGGCCAAAAGGTTCTGTTGATCCAGAAGTGGAGTTTATTTTCTGCGTGGAGACATCACAGCTCTGCTGGCGGTGAAGCTCTATGGAATCCCGAAGTCCCACAGCCAAAAGTCTGAGATCTTCACCAGATTCAGTCCCTGCGTCTTCAACTTTCTCCACTTGTCCTTCTTCAGGCAAGCTCTGGCTAGAATGGAAGTGTGGTGGGGGGACAAGTGGAGCGACACAACCTGTAGAATTCTTTTCAAGTAACAGTGACGAGCGTAATTGTTCCACTAGTAAAGGTAGGAGCAGAGACTCACCCTCTTCTATGCTGTGACGAAGCACATCACCCGTTTCCACCTGCTCATGTTCACTTGCAGTTTCTGCATCCGCCAAGGCAGCAGCCACTACACTTGCACAAACTGTATTAAAAAAAATGTAAGGTTCAGCAAATATAAAATTTCATAAATATGGAAATTGGTGTATCAAACAATTCAATTATTTGGTACTTTGTACCCACTTCCCTTCATTTCATATTTTACTTTTATAATTATGATTAAATATGTATGCTCTTACACACCTTTCTGTTCTGCCATGACAACTCGCAGCCTTGCTCTGATTTTGCGTCTTCCTTCGTAGTCTGAGCAGTTGTCCAGCTGAAACATTTGGCAATGCCACTTTACTTTCATGTTTGCTTCACCAACCACATAAGAACAGAACATATCCTACTCATAAAAGATCATAAAATCCCATTACCATTATAACAAAAAATAAATTATAAAGGTAAAAGAGAGGTACAGAACTCAGAATCATACACATGTAATTCTCTCACTGGAATCCCTGCCTTGAAGGGAAAATAAATGCTGAAAACTAAATGCATTCAATTTACACATTGTAACAAAATTATTCAGTACCTTACTTTATAAATTTACATGTACATTAACCTTTTGGCGCCGGAATTATTTTTTTAATTTTAACACACCCTGTGTATAAAATGTGAATAATACAGAAACCAAATACTTTAGAATTATGAAACAAACTGCATTTTGAAGAGAAAAAAAAACAGAGTATAAACCGTGTTTAAAATATTCAGTATCTATATTTGTTGAATAAATATGTAAAATGAAACTTTAGAGGTCAGTGATGCGGTACGACCACTATAGTTGACATTAGGCGTCAAAAGGTTAAGTATAATGAATACATATATGTCCTCTAGTAAAGTTGTGAGTGCAGTGTATAATTTAATCAATAAGCTGCATAATATCATAAACCTCGGACTTAAACATTATGATTTACACCATTACTTGCTGCCCGATATACAGGTGATGCTGTCATTAACACATATGCTAAACTTCAATATCTGTGGTGCGGGGATGCAACCTACTACTAACACATAAGGCTCCTACTGCTGTCACCATGTCTCTTTCATTTTCTGCATATTCTGAGGACCAATTGATAACATGAACAAAGAAAACTGTTTTTCTAGTTGCATGCATTAAGGATGAGTGTCCCATTACAGAAAAACAAAGAGACCTTACAGGCATATGACATGGACATATCCAAAGACAAGAATTTCTGTGTAAAAGAGGTCAAAACACCCTCTCCTTAGTAGTTAATAACCTTCTGAATGTACTTAAATTAACATTAAATAGGAAAACTTAAATCCAATGATTCTTATATCTTTGCTAGTCAACAATGTTTTCTTGGAACAAATGTTGACTGATAAATAGCTCCATGCAACAGAGTTCTTGAGAAACTAAGAGATCCTCAGCTAGCCAAGAAATTCCCCACATTCTATGGATCCTGAAAGTTTATCACTACATTCACAACAGCCTGTCACCTGTCCCTATCCTGAGCCAGTACATGTCTCCCTTCCCACTCCTTGAAGACCTATTTTAATATTATCTTCCCATCTATGCCTACACATTCCAAGTGCTCTCTATCCCTCAGGTTTCCCCACTAAAACCCTGCATGTACCTCTCTTTTTCCCCTTATGTGCCAAATGCCCTGTCCATCTCATTCTTCTTGCTTGATCACCCAAATAACATTTGGTAAGGAGAACAGATCAAAAAAATCCTCACTGTGCAGTCATCTTCACTCTTCTGTCACATCATCCCCCTTCGGCCCAAATATCTTCCTCAGCACCCTATTCTTGAATGCTGTCAGCCTATGTTCCTCCCTTAATGTGGCAGACCAAGTTTCACACCCACACAAAACAACAAGGAAAGTTATAGTTCTGTATACTTTAATCTTTACATTTTTGGATAGCAGAATGGAAGACAAAAGATTCTGCACTCAGTGATAACAAGCATTTCCTGAATTCAGTCTGCTCTTCTTCATGCAATTTTGATTTATTAGGTTTTTCCCCATTCATGGGATTTATTACCTATCTTAATGTTGTGATTTTGTTGTAAATTCTGTTCATCACACACGAACATAAAGTTACACGTACTTTTCTCAGCATTTATATATACACCAGTCTCCTTACTAGCGACTAACAAAGCTTCTCTGTTTTTATTTATAGTATGTATGCTTCTACCCAATATATTAACATCATCAGCATAGACCTGAAGCTGATGTGTACCATTCAATTTCAGCCCCTCCTGGTTTTCCTGAACCCTCCTAATGGCAAGTGCTAGTGCACAGTTGAACAAGAGTGGTGATAAAGCATCTCCTTGTTTCAGACAATTCTTAGCAGGAAACACATCAAACAAAGATTTGCCTACCTGGACTTTAGTATAGGTTTCATGTAAACACATTTGTATTAATCTTACTAGTTTTATGGGGATATGAAACTTGATGATATTCCTTGGCTAACCCCTTGTGCATATGAAAGGTACTAACAACTCATGTATGTGGAACTAACATAATTATAAAACACTCCACTAAAGTGACATAATCATGAGATTCCGCAACCAAACTACATTGGGATTTGTATTTTGTAATGTGACATAATTTGGTGAGCATAAATGTGAGAAAGAGAAATTGCGTGTGTACGTGTGTGTGTGTGTGTGTGTGTGTGCACATGCATATACTACCTTACTCACTCACACACAAAAATACACACACACACACACACACACACACATAAACACAGAGAGCAGCAGCCACAGTTAGTGCCTAAAGGAATATGAATTTTGTTGTATTGTACAAACATATTTCTATGCATACTTCAGTAAGTTAGAATGTAAAATGTACATAATGATGTAAAGAAGTTCATAATTTCAGACAGGTGAGTTGAAATGAATCACACAAGGCAGAAGAAATGCAACAACTGTGTGATACTCCCATACAAAAGTTTTTAAACAGTCACACAAAAAAAAAAGATACATAACTACTATGTGACACTTCCGCACAAAGTTTTTAAACAAAATACAACGTGCATTTCTAGTTTATTCAAACAAAATACAACATGCATGCCTATTTTAAAACTCTCAACCACGTGCCTGTTGTTAAAACAAAACTTGGATCGTCTGTTACTGGAACAATAGGAGCAGACAGCAGTGCTTGTCTGTAGGAGCAGACAGCAGTGCTTCTCTGTCGGTTGTAACAGTAAGCAGTATTGGCAACTTTCTTCCTTTATTTAGAGAAGTACGCTAAAAACAGGTTTAAAATCTTATAATACTTTACAGGCACCATCATCACTTCTCTTTAAAGAAAAACATGAGAGCAGAGAGGTAAGCTGAAAAGTGTGCTGAAAACACTACACACTTTTCATTGTGCGATTAGTTAATTTCCTTCATAAATTACTTTGTAAGCACTTTGTTTTAATCAGAATTATATGCAATAATGGTTTTGCTTTCAAGATGAACGTCTACACTTACCAATTCACGTAGCAGTTTCTCGTCCCAGATTTCCTCAAGGTCCTGCTCTGAGTCTTTGTGACTGGTCAATGCAGTTGCAGTCTATAATGAAAGAAAAGATGCTGAGTTAAACGTAAACAGAAGCAGTGAACATGTGAACATGTAGCTGGCAACATGACAGAGATAACCTGTGCCACTACAGAAATAGCTTTTCTTGGTACGTGCCTCTTTTTCACTGTATTTCAAACATAGAGTACGTCACATCTGTTACAAAGTGTACTGACCATGCACTCAAGTACCAACTGAGAAGCATCACATACATATGACCATCATTCAGCACCTGTCTCTCACTAGAATAGAAATTGGTGTGCCGTACCTTACATTACATTTTGTCGCCATGTAAACTGTACATGTGCAACAAAATACAATGCAACGCACAGCACACCAAACTTGTAATGAGTTAGGATGCTCTGAAAATTTCTACCCGACTACACGGTGTCATATAATAGGAGACTGTGACATTTATTGTGCAATTGTGCAATCAATTACAAGACAATACTTCATTTACAAAATGTCCGGCCTCCTATACGAGGTGTAACATACTTTCTCTCCCGCAGTGTAAAGCATTTGAAGCATGAATTTAACCACTGACCTCCATCAGTGGCAAGACTAAGAATTAGTGGAGCTATACTCCCACCCCACATATGTCATCATGGTGTGGATAGGGTCAACTTTAGCTATGACTTTCTTTAACATAATTTTAACAGAGGAAGTACTCTTTCAAAGAGCAGGGTATGTTGATGTAATGCACACATACTGCCTTCACACAATGCAATCTATTTCTGCTTCAAGAGTCATTTATTCCAACAGCTTTGAATTTACGTCCTGTTGAAAGGTTCAGCATGGACTGGCAGTAGGGTTCAAAACTCCTTCTGTTGTACTACCTAGAAAACTAACTTTACAGTGGAGTTTGAAGTATTCCAAAGTAACTTGTCTAGTAATGTCCAACACACAAATACACATATATATGTCAAAAACAAAAAATAAGAAGAAATTCCAATACTTTACCAAATCAGAAACAAAAGCCTCATGTGGAGAAATCAATAAAGGCAAAGATGACTGTCAAAGCAATAATTTCTGACAAATAAAAAAGTATCCTAAGCAGAAATTACATGGATTTACATCAACATGATCTATCCATTACTGTTGACTTTCTGAATGAATGCATCAATAAACAATCTGATTACTTCCAAAACTGACAGCCAGAAAAGAATTCCTTCTCAGCAACAAATAATTCAAGAAAAAACCAATATCTTTTTGACAGCTGGCTTGAGTAAATGTTCTGTTGAATGGAAGACATTATATCAATGGCTTCTTTTCACAGACAAACAGAAGAGACTATTCTATTATGTGCATTTAATTTGATTTTGTCATGTTCCCTTTCATAGAAACCGGCGTCTCTGACTTGAAAAAGGCTACGGAGAAAAGCGACGGGAATGAAACCAGACGTCGGCATCGGCAATCAGTGGTTCTGTAGGAGCAAGTACTCCGGCCTAGTAGTATTGGATTTAATTACAATTCTGGCCTAAATTCTTGCAAAGAGCAGTGGCATAAATTCTGTGGTTCTCACTGCTCTAGAAGGTTTCTCGAAATGTTTTTTTTTTTAAATAAATACAGGGACGTTATTTTATCTAATCTCTTCCCGTCGGCTTGCTTAACTTAACAAAACTTCGACGTGCAATGAAGAACGCATATGTTAGATGTGACAAGTGTCTGCGCGCCGAAGAATCTTTGCTGTAAATGTGGTAAGTAAGAACCTGGCATTAGATCCAATACACTAAACTAAAATGCATGGACCCCGAGTCATGGCACATTGTACGAATGGCGTGCGGTGCACTACTTGCCATCATGCGAAAGTCTGAGCGGAATAATAATGAGAGTTGTCTGATAAAATAACGTCTCTGTATTTAACAATCTACAACCGAGATGCGAACAGAGAGAATGTACGTCTTCATGTATGGTAAGCGTAGCTGTTAAACTTTTCCGATCGAAATTAAGATTGCAAAGGCTCAACATTTCTCCAATACGAAGACTCGTTTAAGTCCGTTCAGCAGTTCTCGACTTGCAGACGGACGGACTGACAGACGGGCGAGTGGAAGAAGCGATTCCAACAGGCACTCTACAGGGACGCGAATGCCCCTACAAGAGTACTCAGTAAAGAATACATGCACGAAAATCGAAGTTACAAACCAAAGGCGAGGTGACGACGGACTCGGAACATCGTTGTTAATGAATACGCAAAAGGCAGAAATAATTTCAGCATGAAATATGCTTCTAAAATCGTTCTAGGGCCATAAACAAGAAACGCGTGCGTCCTGCCAAATGGCTGACACCCCACGTTACGGCCTAAGAATATTTTCCAAATTATTCGAACGACGCAAGCTGTTCCCCTCTGTTTTATTACCAGCTTCTTCTCATTCTTCCGCGGTAATTTTATTTGCCTCAGTGTTTCGAATCAAATTTTAAGATACGCCGTACATAAATATTCGTCGCTGTATTTAAAAAAAATATATATAAACGTTATGTGGTTGGCAGCCTAGTCACTTCTCTGCCGCTAGTAACTGATTAACTTCCAGCCTTCGGCCGGAATCGGCTCGTGTCTCGCACGAGGGCACTTCCTCAATTTCAAAGCGTATTCATTAAAAAAGTGGGCCGAGTAGCTCAGTTGGTATAGCGACTCGCTATGGGCTGGACGATCCGGGGATCGAATCCCGGTGGGGGGCGAGATTTTCCGCACCTGGCCAGACCGGCCCTGGGGCCCAACCAGCCTCCTGTACAATGGGTACCGGGTCTTTCCCGGGGGTAAAAAGCGGCCTAGGCGTGACGCTGACCCCTCACCCCTTCTTGTGCCATGGTCAAGAAAGAGTAGAGCTATATCTCTACTCCCCCTATGGGCCGTACGGCCTGTACAGAGCCTCAGTGCCTGTACAACGGTGCACGTTACCTTTACCTATACCTCTACTCCCCCTATGGACCGTACGGCCTGTACAGAGCCTCAGTGCC
>Ga0123352_10011586_pt1 | contig 13906 bp, 6 predicted proteins | sample TergutLab28metaG_FD_89700 | JGI IMG/M metagenome (GOLD analysis project Ga0123352, IMG submission 89700) | Labiotermes labralis P1 segment gut microbial communities from Petit-Saut dam, French Guiana - Lab288 P1 | ecosystem: Host-associated > Arthropoda: Insects > Digestive system > Gut ...
GTATATAAAATGTTAATAATACAGGAACCAAATAGGTTAGAATTATGAAACAAACTGCATTTTGAGGAGAAAAAAACGGAGAGTATATACCATGTTTAAAATATTCAGTACCTATATTTGTTGAATAAATATATAAAACGCAACTTTGGAGGTTAGCGTTGCGGTACGTCAACTATAGTTGACGTTAGGCGTCTAGAGGTTAAACTGAGTTATTAACAGATAATCTGGGTAGTATTTTGATTACAGTCAGTTTTGGGGAATACTCACCACGATAATGTGACCGATCCTAAGATCCGTCAAACTTCCTCGCCGGTTGTTGTAGCTGACTTCTTCAACTGTAGTGCAGCTGCCGGATTGTGAAGCTGATCACTTTCCTTCATCTAATCTCGCGAATATGGACTGATTGAGCTTCTTCTTCATTTATCGGCACAGATGTTTTGATGTCATTTTGCTTAAACACAGCAGCTTTACGTTTGTCTGTTATAATTTAATCAATAAAGATCGAAATATACGTATTTGAACTATAATTTCACTTATTATTGTCTATGGATATTGTGCTTTGTTTCAGCCCAGAAAAGAAAGCGCAAATTAAGATATTTAAAAACAGATCAGAGAGTAGTTGTATTTTAGAGGTTGTAGTACACAGGAGGTTGAAAAGAATTTCCTCCTAGATTTCGTCCATGCAATGTTATAAGAGTGTTTAAAATATATCTTTGGGTGGGACGTGTAGCAAGCGTGAGTTGTGAGAAATTAAATTTAAAGTGCAGTTGAAAGAATGAAAGGAAATTCCACTTGAAATTTGTGGACACAGAGATTGTGTTGAAACGTGTCTTAGAAACGGTGCGATCTCTTTTTTTTAAAACTGTTTCTATGTGGGTAGTGTAATTCTCGACTGCCTGAACAACAGTTAGCTTATAAAGAAGACTACTGCACCAGTGTTTTAGTAAATTTATAGTATTATTTGCGAGCTTAGTTCGCAGAGTGCCGTAAATTAGTTATAGATAATAAATAATTTATTTTCCACAATAGAAGGGAATTTATCACATTTCGAGGGACTGCGAACTTCTGGCGAATGGCTCATCTGTGTGGCATTAGTTGTGCTAGTTAATTTATTTTTTATTTAAGTCTCACATTGCGTTATTTATTACATGTCTTATTTGCAGTCCTGGAGAAAACCTTGCACTTTTGTAAAATAGCGGATGAACGCCAGCGCTGAGCTTCTGAATTCATTATTATGATATAAGTAACATCTGGTATTACACTAATAGTGTAGAAATCGAACAGGTTTGTGTAAATGTAACGCTGTAGATTTATTGAGGGATCCCGGTTCGAATCTCGACCGAAATGTCGCCTTCCTGACAGGTGTTATGTGACATTCCTCAGCACGTCGAAGAAAATTCAGGACTTGTTTAAGATAAGACCGCTTCCTTTACTTGCTTACATTAAGATTTTTTTTAGATTAGTGGCTTCTCTTTTGTATTCGATATTATTGTGTACATATTAAGGCTTGCGGTCTTGCGGTATAATAATTACAATCAGAGATATCATTCTTAATGGCATCTGGATTTTGTATTTTTTATCTCTTTAACTTATAAATAAGCCTTTGTATTTCAACCGTCTATGTTTTCTGACATTTTAAGTCATAAGTGGGTTATGTTGTTATTAGCCATCCTAATTTTGTTGGTGTGAGTTTTGTCTACATGACTGTCAGAAACATCTGGAGTTTTAATGCTGTGGGACCAGAGTATATGAGGAGTATGGTCAAAATGTTGAAATAAATACGAAGTTTTCTTCGTTTGTATGAAATATTTTATTAATAGGACTGTCTATATTGCGTATTAGTACACACTCGTCTGGCTCAAATCCGTAAAATGATTCCCTGAAATGAGACGTGACGTCTTCCATTCGATTTATACACACTAATAATTCAGACGATGTCGGTGCACTGCGGTATAATATATCAGCCCTTGCTATTTGAAATGGAGATATACGAGTATAATCGTCGATTGTGCTGGCTGAATGAACGTAGGTCGCTTAAACACTGTGTTGTCTTGTGCCAGCAGAATGCTGGCTGTCTGTAGGAAAGGAATGCAGGTATACAGGACGGAAATCGGGCCAGTAATGTAACAAGCCAAAGAATAATGACTGTATGATCTGATGTTTATTGTCAGTGGTGCGACAGCATTAAATTTGACAGAAGTATGACAGGCAGTATGGATGTAATGTTATGCGTCGAAGGAAAATTGACAAGTACTTGTCAATAAAGGCGGAAGAATGTTGCTGTTGTGATCGGTCAGGGCTGCGATCATATTTTGAAGATAAGTATCCGAACGATCAGCATATTCAGGACACGTGAATTGTGAAAAATGCGTCTTAGAGTGACTCTCAGTTGTGGGAAGGAGAAGAGTGTTTTGAGACCCAATTTTAATATTCTGTTCTGATGGCATCAGTTGAAGTGGGTTAACGGATGAAGTGTATTTAGAAAAAAAGGCATTTTCCTAGAAATTTAAAGTATGTCTAATTGCTGTGTGATAATTTTGCTAAAATGTTTAGTGAAATTGCCTTTATTACTTTCTCAGCATCGTACTTCTAGTCCTTTGGTATGACATGGCTATGTTTGAATATTTTTAAGTGCTAGTTTGAGGAATAAAAGACAACTTGATGGCATTTTCTACTAGTTTTATTTCTCTTCTTATTTGCTCAACATGTTTCGGACATTAATATATCCATCATCAGGAGCTTGCGACTATTCTATGACGTTACCACATTGGTCTTATTTCAATTTGTGTTGGAGTTTTCGGTGTGGTACCCGTGTTGCAGGCTTTAGTCGCAAGCTCCTGATGATGGATATATTAATGTCCAAAACATGTTGAGCAAATAAGAAGAGAAATAAAACTAGTAGAAAATGACATCAAGTTGGTTTTTATTCCTCAACTATCACAATGATTCACGGTCCAATAAACATAAGATGTTGAAGTGCGTTATTTAAAGACGCCATAAATGGATACTTTACGTTTCATTATAAAGATGTAAATGAGCATGGAAACTTAGTGGAATGTTTCCGACAGGAGAAAACCGAAGAGATCGGAGAAAAACCTGTCCCAGTGCCACTTTTTCCACAACTAATTTTTGAACTGACTCTAGATACGACTGCCCCAATTGAAAATAAATAATATACCATTTTTAATTGCGTAAAGAATATAAGAAGACTAGGTGGAATTATGGGTAAAATAACAGGAATCTCTAGAGGAAATTTATGATGGCACGAGTTTCTTAAAAGGTTCCAACTTGTGCATAAAATTTAGATGAAACTATTGAGTTAGTAATTATATTAGTTTTTGATGTAGTTATTTCTATGCTGAACATGCTAGTAATTATATTACTTTTTGATATAGTTATTTCTATGCTGAACATGCTAGTAATTATATTACTTTTTTATGTAGAAATTTCTATGCTGAACATGCTGTTTATGGTATTGTTTAGTTATATCACATATTAAACTAAATGCGAAAATGTGTACAGATGGATAGTTCAAAACGAAGTTACGTCCTCAAAGTATAGCACTTCCATTCTAACACTTATGTAGTCCAAATTTGTGCTGATCGTGACTGAAGTATGTTCCACTGCACATATTCAGGGAAATTGCTCTCTCAACTTAAGAAGTGTATACCTGTGTCAAATTAGTGATAGATACTTCAGTGGTACACTTTTCTTCTGTTTCTTAGTTACCGGTCGTAATTCAGAAATTATTATTTTCTCGCCATATTTGTAATTTGTAATATAAAAAAGTTGTTGAGAAAATTTGTGGATGATCTTTCAGTTTTACCTGCATAAAACTTTTGACTTTTGTATTTTTTTTTGCTGTGAATCCGAAAAGTGACATTTTTTTTGCAACTGTTGTGTTATTTTTTACATTATACAAAAAAAGCTGTAACAAAACGAGATTTTATTACAAAAAATTCCAGGAAATTGCATTACGTAAAGCTAATGTCATTATCACCTCACAATTTAGCACGATATTCGTGGCGGTGAAATTGCTCAGAGGGAATTTTAAATAAAATTTAGGATGGGCTTGTCTAATATAATAAGTGTAGTACGAAGTATCATTAAAATAAAGTTTAATAAAGCTTAGTATATCAGAAACACCTTGAAAGCTTTGAAATGTGATGCTGGATAAGGATGGAGAAGATCAGTTGGACTGATCGTGTGAAAAATGAAGTATTACATTAAGTCAAAGAGGAAAGGAAGACTCTATATACAATAAAACGAAGTAAGACTAACTGGATTGATCACTGTTTTCCCAAATAAATCACTAAAGGAATGTTGGATGGAAATACAGGTGGGACGGAAAGACGAAAAAGAAGATGTAAACATTTACTGGATGACCTGAAGTAAGCGATAACCAACTGGAAGTTGAAAGAATAAGTACTAGTTCGCACTCTGTGTAGATCTCTCTTTGGCAGGGGCTATGGACCTGGCGTAAGAGAGGCTGCGGAATGTTGATGTACTCCGTTATGATGTGCTAGCGATATACGTTATTCAGGATTCTGCTGGACACACATACAGCTGTGCTACACTAACTTAGTAACAATCAGTTTGAAAATACGAGACTCACAATATTCTGTGTAACTAGTTATTCCATTGCACTGCATCAAGTTTGGATGTTATGTAGCGGCGATAAAGAGACAATAACTTTATTGGCAGCGGTAAATCGACTGGATTCCAGAAATGTGTCTTCATTTTATGTTCTCAGTTGCACTCCTTTAATTCGCCTCTTGGTAAAACACAAAAAACAGCAGGATAACAGATTGTCAATCTCAGTTGGAAGTGGTTACTGTATTCCTAATCATTTTGAAGAATCTGACAATTTTCAATGGCTATTTGGTACGAAATAGCTATAAAGTAGCTATAGAAGGCTTCTAAATTAAGTTGGCATATAAATTTAATAAGTAACAAACGCTGCCTTGTTTGGATCGTGTCTTCTCCTGGTACTTTATTTCTTCAGATACTGTAATATTCTTCAAACGAATCTATCTAAGGATCGTAAATGGGATCATGTTTGGAGAGGACAGATTATTTTTTGGTTCTGCTGTACCCTAAGGCTTCAGGTACTTCTTGAAATAAACCTGCATTCACGGTAAAAGGTTATAGAGACACCTGCACTGTTAGGCATGGCAGAAAGAGCTTTACTCAATTCTGGAAAATAAAACCAGTTAGCAACGTCCATGTAAGATAAGAACATCATGAATTACCAGTGTAAGTCCAAGTGGCCTCCTACAGATGGCATTACCAATGGGATAGTAATATATGTCATGTTACTATTGATACTCGAAAATTTATGAGTCGAAAGAAACAACGTTTTTGTTTTGGTTTGATTTGGCGGTAGACTATTAATTTTGACTTAATTACTTTCTAGGCTTTAAATATTCTGAAATTTTCCGACAATTTGTATTGTATATTTTCTATTATCTCTTGCCGAAAAACTACCTGTTGCCTAACATATTTGAAATATGAAACACGGCTTAATTTTACTCTTGCAGAACAAGATTTATCCTTAGATTGACATTTTTCCACTGGCCACACCAACTGGCGATTTGTAAAAGTGACTTCCAAAAGTCCCACTTTTATGATCTTAAAATGTAATACAGGCACTAAGTAGAAGTCATGAAAAGTCGAGATAACAGTGTTCGTTTTATAAGACAAAGTGAAGTCTTACAGAACGTATAGGGAGCCGAAAATTGGCGGCGGTCATGGACACGATCACTGAAGTGACAAAACTGCCCTGTTGCGTAAGCGGAGGGCTTACCATACCGGGATCACAGTCATTTTTTTTCGGTGTTCAAAAAATACAGTTATTGACACAAATATACCGGTTTTTTAATGATAATTTAAATAATAATTTTATGATTTATTCACGTACAGGCTTTAAAATCGACAACAATAAATCCTTAATATTACTTAATGTACATCTGAGGGATTGTTATAGAAGGTAAAGGTAAAGTTCACCGTAGAACAGACCAGAGAGGCTCAGAGGGGGAGTGGAGGTACGAGTATAGCTCTACTCCTTCTATACCCTTGGCGTTAAACGTGGGCGGGTGGTCAGTGTCACGCCCTGGCCGCTTTACCCCCAGAAAAGATCCGGTAACCACTGCATAGGAGGCAAAGGATTGTTATACACAATATTGATGTCACGGAAACCCGAAAACTTCACGAAGCTCAGATCTGGTTTCATAGACACTTTGTTGTACGAAAAAGAAAAGGTTAATATTTCATATTTTGCTTTTTATTTACCAACATATGCACAATTTTCTAAAATACAATGTAAAACCTCAAGTGGTTAAAACATTAAAATTACATTAAGAGCTCCGACATGTTTCGGTTTTTTCTTTAAACCATCATCAGGGAGCTACTTTTCACACTAAAGTTACTTATATGATGTACTGTTATGTTATATGAAAAAAGTAGCGGCTCCAGGTCTAGAAAACGGAGATTAACGGCTGTGGGGACCCGTTGCGCTGACCACGTGACACCCCTCTATCCGCAGAAGTTGGCAGTAGCCGACCGGCGGCGGCCGCTCTGTCGGTATAGTTCGCGTGCGGACTAAGGCCACGGAGTTTAGTTTTAGTTCTGTTATGTTATATTGCGGTGGCGTGATGGCAGCATGTCGTGTCGTATATGAGATGTTTTCGGAAATATTTGTTACTGTTGCTGGTTCTCCTTGTGTCTTTCAGTGACTGCGAGTGTGTTGCCTGGTATGAGTCTTGCTGTGTGTGCAGCACACTCGCAGTCACTGAAAGACACAAGGAGAACCAGCAACAGTAACATTTATATCCGAAAACATCTCATACACGACACGACATGCTGCCGTCACGCCATCGCAGTATAACAAAACGGTACATCATATAAGTAACTTTAGTGTAAAAAAGTAGCTCCCTGATGGAAAAAACCGAAACATGTCGGAGCCCTTAATGTAATTTTAATGTTTTAACCACCTGAGGTTTTACATTGTATTTTAGAAAATTGTGCATATGTTGGTAAATAAAAAGAAAAGTTTGAAACACTATGCACGGTGAAAAGTTAAAAATATGTTAATATTTCATGTTAATAATTTCAGGGATTGTTGTATTTTAAAAATCTAAATATGTTTTCCAGTTAGCGAGGTACTTTTATCACAACAGTGTAAGACGGCGAGTCATGACGTACTTATCAACAAGATAGGACGCAAAGACTAACCGACTAGCTTTCCTGGAATAGTACGTTACGGGTAATTACCGAAGCTGACGGCTAGAAATGGCGTGTTGGTACGGAATGTTGGTGAATCTGTGGTATACCGCAAAGAATCGAGTCTTTTAGAAGCAGTTGCTGCCGTCACATTTATGATGGAAACTCTTGGCCCAAAAAATTAGAAACAGCTAGAAAACTGCAAACGGAATTGAAAATTCGTATTGAACAAAGGCGCTAAGATCTATCACAGGTTTCTCTGCATTTACAAAGCGGGGACACAAAACGATAGAGAATTATTTGCCAGAATCAGTAAAGATGCTCTAGTGAAAATTATACTTCGCTTAATAAAAAGTTTTTCTTCTTCAGAAAATGACGAACAGAATTCAGTCTTCAAAGACCTACATAGAAGAGAACAACACGGTTCCGCAAATTCTTTCCAAAAAAGAGAAATTGCCTGACTCAAATGAGATACATTCATTAAATGATAAACTTGAGTTGGCAACTAATGGAAGACTCTTAACTGTCCTGCTAAGAAATTTTGAAGTCTAGTAAATATGGTTGAAGAGAAACAAGATTTTTTGAAGATGAGGGAATAAGAGGGATAAACTTCCTACTCGTCTACGACTTTCTCAGTACAGTATCAATGCCCAGCTTAGAATCCAAAACGGCGATTTCTAACGCTAATCAGTATGTACTACAATTAGGTCCAGTTTGAGAGATAACGCTATTAATTGCTTTTGTTTATTAAGAGCTCACTTTATTCGGACAGATAGTGAGGATAACTTAAATTGCAACATTAATATTTATATTTTTTTGTGTTTAAAATAACTGTATTATTAATAATGTTTGTCAGAATAAATTATTGTAATAACAGTTTGATTTCAGACATGGATTCAAGTAATTAATTGTTTTTCCTTGCGTCATTGCGCCTAATTATCATCAAAATTTATTGAGAAAAATGTTTGTTTTTGGAATACCTTTATTAATACCGACATCCCGGTTTCGTAAATTAAAAACACCGAAATACCGGCTTTAAGATTTTGACCGGCCTTGTGAGTCCTACGTAAGAGTAGTAAGATAATAATACCACTTGAATTTGTACAAATTGAAAATAATGACAGAGAATTATACATGGAGAACGAAAAATCCTTCTTGTTGTTCAGACGACGTTTCATTAGGACAAAACTGCAAATATCAGGAGAGATAAAAATGTTTTCGCAAATCCACAAAGTGGCTCAGAACCAAGAGGCCGACTGAATTATTGCCCTTGTAAGGTGACTTAGACTGTAACTCCAATGTCGACTACGACTGCGACACTTACTCGTAGGAGGTTGTCCTTCTTCGATTATGCCTGTCCTCCCTTGCGTGTTCGTAAGACATGGAGCTACTGCTTCTGTTTTTTTTTTATATAATATGAACTGAACTGAAAACGAAGTGTCTTAGACGTGAATTTGCGGTGCGCCTTGTGATGGAACTCACCTGTATTAGTTTCTTTTTGTAACTAAATAGTAGAATGAAGTGTGTTTAAATTTCTAATGTTTGTATGTTTTGTGTAAGTGAAGGGAATGCTTCAGTTTTTTTTGTTACTGGAGTGAAGTATGTTTCACATGTATTCGCAGGATTGTTTGTCACTGTTTCACGTGCCGAACATTGTGGAAATCTACTGCCAGCAGAGTGGAGATGCATCACTGGTTACATTTCAGAGAATGTACTTAATTGCTGCCAGAACAATGTTACGGTTTGGTGTAAAACATGTACATATTGGAATAAAACTACAGTTAAAACTGTAAACTCAAACAGTGGAATGTAGAGCAGGGTTAGCCATGTTGTTAGTATAAATTCATGTATTACTCTTTTCGATAGTTTCAGAAAAATAGAATTATTTTTGAAAAGATGTAGCAAAAGACGAGAGATGTATTCAAACTGTAAAGTATTTTACTTTCTTGAGACTAAAGACAAAAGGGACGCACGAAGGCTATGACGTATTCCTTAGTCAGCAGACCTCCAAAATACATTACTTTAAAATTAATAATTTTTTATAGGGTATAATGTGGAATGTCACGTTTAAAATAAACACAATGTGTTGTTGTTTTGCAATAACCAGTTTTGTTATATTTCCGATAAAGCTTCAAAATTTAACTTTTGCACATTGAAAGTGTATGAAATTGAAGAACATTGTGATCTGTGATACACACCTACTTGTCGAAGCCGACGGACTATTAACGCCATCTGCCAGACACCGAAACTGCTTCCTATACGCCATTAATGTAGAAACATAGTCAGCCAGTCAGTCATGTGTCCAGACTCTCTCCTGATATAAGTGTGAGCATAATAAAGTGAGAAGCGTATTGCCCGTTTCATTAGCGGAGAAGCAAGGAGCGAGTAAATAGAAAAGTAATTCGAATTTCGACTGTATTTGTATATGAAGTTAACTAGCTGCACGGAAAGTAGACCTTTTTCAGAAGGCAGTACTCGCCCAGCTACTCGACAGATTTTCTTTCCGCTATGTAACACAGACATTTCTTACCTGTTCACAAGGAAACGCTGACGGCCACTAACCTGAGCCAGACTAAGTCAATGTACAGCCTACTAACCTGTATTTAATACGAAGTAATATTTCTGCGCCATGTTGCTCTTTGAAGTAGTACGTACTGCATACTTCAGTGCGTTAAGACAACCTTTTATCACGGAGTTTAGATTTTATATAGCTTCAATCTGTAACTGATTCAAGACTAATTTCAGGGTTTTGTGTGACGGATAATTTATTCACATACCAGCCTGAAAATGACACGGTAGTGTTGTTACATGTACAAGCCTCGTTATGATATGAATCTACGCATTTCTAATAAAGACGTATGAACGGATTGAAACACGTAGAACCTTTAAAACAAATTTTAGTGTTATTTTTCTAGCTGCCTACCGACAAAATTTTCTAAGCATCACTCGTTTAACCCATCGGACAAGTTTCATTCTTCGCTTCTCGTAACCCTGCTATTAGCTGTTGAAGAGTACAATAAATGCGATTTCTCAATATGCGATCTTCTCTAGCTTTGTTCCTGTCCTCTTAGATCCAAGTTCTTGTATACATAATATTAATCTTCATAATTTGGTTAATTTTTCATACTAATGTAAAAAAAAAAATAAATAGAAACTGAACACGCGAGAGTGTCCGGAATATCCCGATGTTGTGCCCATATATACGCGCTAAGAACACGTCGAGCGGAAGAGGAAAAGGGCTTTATACAAATCAATGCGGGCAACTTAAGAGGCAGGGGCGTACGTATATATGCGAGTCAATGTATACAGGCAGCTAATTAAATTTTATCAGAACTCTATTCAAGGAATTTCAATTTGGAAATAGTTTTCGTTAACTTTTGCTTCTTTGAGCGATGTTTTGGTGTCGTAAGAACGTGGCACCGTACCGCTGTTTGGAAAATTAAAGCACGCTAAAATTATTGTAGAAATGTTTTTAATGTCTTAGAGGAAAAGTTCTAAGGTTGATAATTTTTCTGTTTTTCTTCGTTTTGGCGCATTTTCACCCTCTATTTTGTCACATGGGTTTTGCAAACTTTTTTTTGGCCCGTTTTCGAAGGAAGTTTATGAAAATGAAGCATTAAGAAGACAGTTTTTTGCTGTTATTTCTGCATATTCCTGATGCCAAAAAAGTCAAAATGTTCGGATGAAACTTGGTATTTTCAAATTTTGACGTTTTGCTGCCCGCGAATTTCAGTATATTTATCTCAGTAATTAACCAACTTGATGCACAACATTTTTGTTTTAAAATAAGTTTATTTCATGCCTCTACATGTTTCGAGCACATGTGCTCATCATCAGGAGTTCAAAATTGCATTACACAGCCTCTGGTATCATCACACCTATAGGTGTGATGATACCTGATGATGAGCACATGCGCTCGAAACATGTAGAGGCATGAAATAAACTTATTTTAAAACAAAAATTTTGTGCATCAATTTGGTTAATTACTGAGATAAATTGGTATTTTTAGTTCAAATAAAAAACAAAGGACCTAAAGTTAGGCCGTTTTTATCCAGTATAATATAACTGTGAGTGGAAAATAAAAAGTTTAAGATTTAAAAAAAAACTCCACATGAAGACGCCTGTGTGTTTGCGCTCACAGTTCGAGAGCGCTAAATATTTTTATGCGAGTCATCCCGTTGTTATTAACCCTTATCCTGCTAACGTGGAGAATATGGTGAGCTCCTAATAATGCCAGCAAATAGCATATGGGATTTAATTCGGCGCTTAAAGGGTTAAGTGACAAATGTTAACTACTAGCTGTCTTCACGAATTTATTAACTTTTGAAAGTTAGATTTACTGCACTGGGTGTGGCTACATGTTTCGATCGTGTTGGTCATCATCAGGCCTAAAAATTGTTAGAAAAATGGGAGGGAGTTACGTATACACTGGTTTGTATTACATGACTGAGATCTCGATCGTAACTATCGATTATTCACTCGTAAAATTAAGGATGAATTTAAAAAATTTAATACGTATCAAAATTAGTTAAAATATTCTATTCCGGCAGATTTCGTCTTTTGGTGGTGGGTGAAGTTTTAAGAGTGTTCTGATAAAATATTTAGTTTTCTTATCAGATTAATTGAGTTTCAAGAAGTGGACTTTGACCGTTACTGTATGACAGCAATTATAGATTATAAGTTTATATGTGCCGTGGTTCGCAGGTTTTTATTGTTGGTAGATGGAGTATATTAGAAATGTATATATATGGTTACTGATTTTAGAAGATTAACTGTATTATTTTTTACACGATACACGTCTTTGTGTGGCCAGAAGAGTAGAAGATATATTAGAAGAGCAGAACAATACTGCCGCAGAATATTTCAGTGGCAGAAATAGTGTGAATTTCTTGGAAGGATTTAATGGAATCTTACCTCAGAGATAATGTCGACTAATAAACTAGAAGGTTTCAGAAACGTTGGACGATTAAAGGGTAGAAAGGGTAACAAAAGGAGGCGGGGGTCGCTGAACTTGACTTTGGTAGAATTAACGTTACCTCTACACGATTAAGAGAAAGTGTTACTGCAACGATTGTAGAAGATAAACCGACATTTGGTTTACAAACAATTGACAACTCTCACTTTTGTAATGGGAGTTCCTGATATTTACGCCTTTAACTGTGTCAGTGACAGATTGAAGTAATGTGAAAATATATCGAAGGACCTTGACTGCAGACGTTATTGTTCCTGTCAAGTAATTTGGACAGCACTCGCGCGGGCTGCAGCAAATGCCTGTTCTCTCTGTCTATGTTTTCTTTTTATGAGCCGGGAGACGGTATAGCTTAGCCGGTATCTAAGATATAGATTTGGCTATCGAGGAATCATTTTTCGATTCGCGGCAGAGGCAGGATATTTTTCTTCACTCTGAATTGTCCAGAAGGATCTGTGGCAGTCCCAGCCTCCTAGTCGGTGAGAATCTGTGTCGTATCCCCGTGGGTAAAGTGGTGAGGTGTGAAGCTGAACACTGACCTTCATCTCGTGCCAATATTAAAAACTGCGTGTAGTATGTTTGCGTCCACTCCTGTAGCCCTTAATGGTTTTACGCGGAATTAATGGCAGGGACAGACCTAAAAGGAATGATATTGCTCAGCGTAGTAGCGGTTGATATTCATTTTAGACTTTGTCAGGATATGCCAGCACAACTAACCACAACATAATCTCCGAGAACAGCCATGTATTTTACACAAACGTTGCAGGATTGAAACAATATATCGGCCTTTTGCATTTGCAACCATTTTTGATGTTTGTGTAACCGTGCATCATTGATACAATAATATAAATAGCTAACTAGATGCAACAATAATAATTTTATTAACAATTTCAATCGGCTCAACATGTTTGGGGCGATAATTTCGCCCATCCTCAGGAGAACTAGACTGTGTTTACAGCTTGGGGTATAAAGCACCGGCGATGATGCCTGATGGTGACCACGAAGAGGTTCCACCTCATCCTGGTCACCAGCAGGCAGCATCGCCGGTGTTTTATACCGCAAGCTGAAAACACAGTCTAGTGCTCCTGAGGATGGGCGAAATTATCGCCCGAAACATGTTCATCTGATTGAAATCGTTAATAAAATTAGTACAGTTGCATCTGGTTGGCTGTTTGTATTATTGCAACCATTTTACTTACTCATTATTGTGGAATCCCAGTTGCTGCTTCGGGGGTCAAAACAGTAGGTTGAAGATTCCAGAAGGCTAGCGAAATGTCGGCGAAAACACTTGTGTCAGTATTGCTCTGTGTGAGGCTGCATTAACTTGATGATTTGTCACAATTGTCGACATAATATTTGCGCTGCTGAAGCAACAGTTTGAGAGCTCGCAGATTCAACGGTTAAGAGAAAGTGGAAATAAATTTTCATGAGTGGTTAAGAAAACGGGAGCCAGGTTTGTATTCTCACGTATTTTTTAAAAGTCTTGTCAAGATGGCACGAATGCATCAGTACGTTTGGGAATTGTTCTTAAAACTAAAAATTCTTAATTGGAATAGACGAGCTGCATTTAAGATTAAAACGGATCTTCATTTAATTTTTATGACCGAGTAACTTTACTGATTGAATATTTCACACACACACACACACACACACACACACACACATGCACACACGCACACACACACACATACACACACACATGCACACACGCACACA
>Ga0123352_10011587_pt1 | contig 13905 bp, 7 predicted proteins | sample TergutLab28metaG_FD_89700 | JGI IMG/M metagenome (GOLD analysis project Ga0123352, IMG submission 89700) | Labiotermes labralis P1 segment gut microbial communities from Petit-Saut dam, French Guiana - Lab288 P1 | ecosystem: Host-associated > Arthropoda: Insects > Digestive system > Gut ...
CCACGTCACAGACCTTAAACTCCAAGGCCTGAAGAAGAAAAACTACTACTACTACCAATAGTAGTAGTAGTAGTGTTAGTAGAAGAATTGGTCAGCAGTTTCTTACGTGTGTTGTTGCTATCACACGTCACAGACCTTAAACTCCAAGGCCTGAAGAAGAAAAATTACTACTACTACCAATAGTAGTAGTAGTAGTGTTAGTAGAAGAATTGGTCAGCAGTTTCTTACGTGTTTTGTTGCTAGTTATCTGTTCAAATTAAAATAATTTTATGTTGGATCTCATGTTCATTTTTCCTTCGACTTGAACCGCTAACTCAAATTTATTGACGGTAAACATCCATTATATTTATTTAACAAATCTCTTTCTTTTGTTTTACAATATTTATTCTATAAACAAATACATTTTTTGTTTTTGGCGCGACAGCCCCCACTGGTGGTTCAGGGCCTCCTCATTCGACAGGTTTCTAGATCACACACAACGACGCATCACAGTCAGTAGGACTCCTCTGGATGAGTGATCGGCTCGACGCAGAGACCTCTAACTGACAACACACAACATTCACAGACAAACATCCATGCCCCCGGTGGGATTCGAACCCACAATTTCAGCAGGCGAGCTACCGCAGACCTACGCCTTAGACCGCGCGGCCACTAGGACCGGCAAACAAATATGTAAAATATATATAGAAAGAGTGGGTGCCGTGCTACAAATCGGAAGGTCGCAGGTTCGATCCCAGCTGGTGTAATTGAAATTTTTCATTGACATAAAATCCTTCCAATCGCACTGTGGCCCCTGGGGTCGAATCAGCCTCTAACAGAAATGAGTACCAGGATAATTTCCTGGGGGTAAAGGCGGCCGGTGCGTAAGGCTGACAACCTTACCACCATCCTGTGCCGTTGTCATGAAATCTGGAAACCTTAAATTCCTGGAACCCTCTGGGCTACTCCAGGCCTGTAACGGGAATGCTTTATTTATAGAAAGAATTATATTTTAATATATACCCATATTAGTCTGTATAATAAAGTGCATGTATTTTCAATGCTTCCTGTTCCTCCCCCTCAGCGGTTTGCACACTTTATTTTCATGTTCAATACTCATTTACTTTTCTATTCCGTAAAGTGAATGTCTAATTTCTTATTTTTCTGGTCAGCTACGCAGTTGGTTGTATATTTAGTTGGTTAATTAGGCAATTAAATAAATGACTGTTTTCTTTGGTAAGTAGTAATTTGGCTGCACTATTAATTCCTGCATCGTCAGCGAGTTAACCGCGCTCATTCTGAAATTGGTAGTAGGTACAGACCGTGTGTATTTTTTTTTTTAGCTACGCTTCATTCGCAATGACCAGCCCCGTTCACCGCGCACTGTCACAAATAAGCTGTAATCCTCGACTATACAATTCCATCGTTGTGACTAATTGGCTGCCAGAAGGGATGTGCTGAAGCTCTACAACCCACCACAGCATTAATCTGCTCTCTTATACCGCGGCACAGTACCAAGAGCAGCTTTGTTCTACATTGTTCACTTCGATTTACCTCCGGTCCAGTACTTTATAGGCGCGTTCGCGTTACAAAAGGCGCCTGTTTGCCTCATTATTTTCATGTGTCTGTCCGTCCGTACGTATCAGCGCGGCTCCCAGTGGGCGGATTTTTGTCAGCTCCGACGTTTGGCGCTTTTATGGAAGTCTGTACAGTAACTCCAAATTTGGTTAAAATCCGGCCAAAATGTCGGATATACTGCATGAGGACTTGAGAACGTTTTTATTGTTGCTGGATACATAAATTCGCCACACAAATATTTTTGTGCAACACTCGATATTGTTATATTCTTGACAGGGGTTGTAGCTCAACAATACACAGAGAAAGCATTGTTGTATTTCCATTACAACAGCTGTTAGGCAAACGCGTCACAATTTTACATTACGCGTACGCGACGTGTATGTTTGTATTTAATGTGTACTTGCACTAAACTAACACAGGAATCAGAAATATACATAATTAAAAGTTCATAGTTAATTTCAAAATCCTTTTATCTGGCTGCAGACGAATGATCTAAATATTAACAATCTCGGTTGTTCAGTATTCATAATTTTCGTTTTTTTTTGTCTGATTATTAAGCCTAAGATAATTGGAACCGTATTATGTCCAGACGATTTGTAAAGAATCTGATGTTTATTGGACCGTGCATCATTTTTATAACTGAAGAATAAAAAACCAACTAGATGTCACTTAATATTTTATTGTACTTCCTATAGGCTCAACATGTTTCAGGCATTACTATGCCCATCATCAGGAGTTCGCGACTATGATGTTGATTACCACATTGGTCGTTTTGTTCTTGGTTTGCTGTATGTTGGAGGTTAGGTGCGGTTAGGCTGGAGTAGTGTCCAGGCTGCAGGCTAAAGCTTTAGCCTGCATCCCGGACACTACTCCAGCATAACCGCACCTAACCACCAATATACAGCAAACCAAGAATGAAACGACCAATGTGGTAATCAAAATCATAGTCGCGAACTCCTGATGATGGGCATAGTAATGCCCGAAACATGTCGAGCCTATAAGAAGTACAATAAAATAATAAGTGATATCTAGTTGGTTTTTTTTATTCTTCAGTTTTGTAGCGAGTTTCTGTTTGTTAGGTTCTTTGAGCCATCGATCTTTACGCTGGAATTCAGATGTGCGTATAGTTGTACCTTGTCTGAGCATCTTCCCTGCGGTCTGCAGACAACCTTAAGGTGTAATTGAATACCAGGAGCAAACGCGACAGCACAGTCTGTTCTGCAGGAAGTAAGCCAAACTGTCCATCACAGAACATGACGTTTCTTAGCGGATCGGGAGGGGTTTTGGAGGTTCGCGCTAGATCTCTGCTTAACAAATTTGGTCCTTGCTCTTCTCTGACCCTGTGTACCTCTCTGCGTTCTCTAGGGACAGACCTGCCACCGGTAAATTCCCTGTGGAAGACAGGGAATGGCCGATAACAAGACCGATGATAGTGGGGGAGAGAAGTTGCGAAAGGGGAACAGAGAGAGAATGGAAACAGAGGGAGGATGAATAGGAAACAAGTAGGAACTCTGGATCAGTTTCAAATTCCGTATGAGAGAAAAGGTCAACTGATGGCTGATGTAGGACCCAACGTAATGTAACGTAACACAATGTAACTGAAAGCTTACAGTGGCGTATTAGACAGATTAAATCCGCCGCAACAGAATGGAAAGAGTGCAGCGTAATTTGAAGAAAGAGCATTATCCATTTGTGGATGTGAATACGAGTAATTTGACAGGAGCAGAACCTGGGGTAAAGCAGCACAAGATAGTGTAGAGGGAGGACACAGTAATTCAGGGGTGGATTTAGAGCTAAAGATTCTAAAACTTATTTACAGACACCATTTCAGGTACAGGGGTTATATGTGAGAGGTGTTGAATGGTGTGGTAAAGTTGACATTCGCAGTTGATAGCTACATATTTAGAAAAAGGCTGTTCTGTCTTTCAGGGAACTGTCTAAACACTGGTCCAAAGAGACTGCAAAAAGAAATACCCCAAAGGGCTGTTACTCCAACTGAGATTACCCTGTGCACCTTGTTGTACTCTGCTCATTTAGATTCATGTATTAATCGCAACCAGACTTCGTAACATAGTCTAGTTGCCAACAAACAATCTTAGTAAAACAGTTTGGAGCCCAAGGTGCGTTTCTGTTCAGTTCATGTCAGAACTTTGGGGGGGGGGAAGGTGTACAAAAGGGGCGGGATAAATTGCCCCTCCAATAACTTTTCTACCTAATAATTACCTTTTTGTCTACCGAGTTGAAGATGGGCAAATAAAAACGGTATGTACATTTTATAGACGTTCAATTGTGTGGTTTAGCGACAAAAAATGGAAACGTCGCGTTTTACGGGAAGCAGAATAGAGAAAACCCCCCCCCCCCGCCAGTGTTATTAGCCAAGTTACGCCTATAGAAGGCAGCATTTGAGAAATGCTGTTCTACACAGGAAAGTTTGTAACCCCTTCCCTACAATAGCCAAATAGCCAGATATATTTATGTTCTAGTTACCGAAGTTGTCACTAGCTGAGGGTATATAATGCAGACGGTAAGGTAATTAATGAGTGGGAGTGGACGTGTCAGGAGAACAGAGTGTCAAGGTTTTCAAACATCACCTCTACTGGCCGTGATTTCACCCCGGGACCTCTCGAGCACAAAGCTTCCATTAATTTTTCTTTAATCGTCCCATCTTAATTTCTCATACTTTCCTTGTTTACTTTCACTTTCTTCATTCTCCTTTTTTGATTGTGTCCTTTCTTCTGTCTTCCTTTTGTTTTCCTTTCTTCCATCCTTTCAGTCTTTATTTCTTGGCTTATTTATTCCCTTCTTTCATTCTGTGATTCTTTCGTATCTCTACTCTTTCTTTCAATTACGTCAAGATACTGAGAATCCTGTTCCGTCAGCGCACAACACGTATACACGCATTTCCTGTGAGAGACTGCCGCTGCATGGGGTAGATAGCGCTCTGCTGTGAGGCACGCTAACACCCGAGGCCCTTCGCAAACAACGGCAACCCGTCGGGCGATGATATCTCCATTCGAAGTGTTTACATTTCTCTGCTACCCACGTGATTAAGAGTCTGCACAAACTGCCGGATAAATGAAAGTGATTCAAACCTGCCCTTATCCAGTACATGCGAAGTAACGGGAAATACTGAATATTTATGGAAAAAAAAAAGCGTGTCATAACTAGATAAAAATATAAAAATACTCGCAAGTCTTTTCACAGTACGAGCAGAAAGACAGAGAAGGATGAGTGATCCGGTAATATGGTGTGCACAGTTTCAATCGGCTCAGAACAGGGTCCCGTTTTGGGTATTGTGCACACGGCGCTAAACCTTCGATTGCCCTAAATGTCGTATACACAAAACGGAATGCCAGGTTCTCAAGGAGACTCCTTCTGCTCGTTGTTTTATTTTTTGTTAAAATTTAACATGTTCCACTTAAGAAATTAATTAATTTAGCAGTCTGTCTTACGACAGGTCCAAAGCCTCTTCCAAAGCCAACACTCCACACAGTGCGATCTAGAGCTTCCTCCTTCAAACGAGAGTATCCTCTCCTTTTCTTAAGGTCATCCAGAAGCTTTCTACGTCTTTTTCCTCGTCTTCCTGTTACATATATCCCCGTTTTATCTTTCCTTAAATAACCTGTTTCAGAAGGCAGTTTCTACGCAAAATGTGGCCAATCCAGTTAGCCCTCCGTTTACTTATTTCATGTAGGATATTCCTCTGCTCCTTGACTCTACTTAATACGTCTCCCTTACCTACGAAACGTCATTTTTAAAATTTCAGAGATTTTGGGAGGGCATCAAGTGGAGAGTGGGCGTCAGTTCAAGAGATGGAAACATCTCTCTCATACTGATATCGCTGTCGGTTCTTCTTCTTACAAAATCCCCTCAAGAGCCTCGTGGGTGTTACCACTGTGGACAACAAAAGGGGATCTGTTAGCTGTAGCGAGTAAACCTGCTCGAAACATGCCAGCTAAACTTGAAATTTGAGAGCGTGCGCCGGAACACCGCGCGTCGCCGCAATGCCTGAAATTAACCCTTATCCTGCTAACGTGGAGAATATGATGCCAGCAGATAGCAGATGGGATTTAACTTACTGTTTAAAGGGTTAATTCAGTGGCCGCCACCCGAATAACATCTCTGAGTTAATTGGAAATAAAATCAATAAAAGTAATAAGAAATGTATGAAAAATTAAAATTAATGAAAAAAGGAAAGAAAAATTAAAAAATAAAAATTTATGAAAAAGGAACGAAAAATAAAAATTTATGAAAAAACGAACGAAAAAAAATAAAAATAAAAATTTATGAAAAAGGAATGAAAATAAAAAATAAAAATTTATGAAAAAGGAATGGAAAACTAAAAAATAAAAATTTACGAAAAAGAAAGAAAAAATAAAAATTTATGAAAAAGGAATAAAAAAACACCCATCTCAGAACTTAGCACTCGTGAGTTTCGTACGTCCGTATCAGCCGTATCGACGCTGATGTCCCCAACATGGAGACAGACGTCCCCGGACACATGTTTCCTGCTTCAAATTCCCCACCCTCTTTTCTCGACCACCCTACTACCTTAAAATACTCTGTGAGAATATTAATGGGCTGTCTACAATCAGACTGAACGCTCCTTTGTTACAAACAGACTAAATGCTCCGTTTGTTAAAAATAAACCGCAAAAATGTGGACGGAATTTTATAAATAGTAACAAATCAACACAAACATCGAGCAGGTTGTTTCAAGTGGCAGGCCTTCTGGTTTGTATTAAGTAGGTGTGTGGTTCGAATCTTGAACCAGTCACAGAGTTTCCTGAATCCCTATAATAAAACCAAATATATGCACTAATTTCTCAATTTTTTTTTAGATATTAGTACAACTAGTTAGTTTTATTATAAGGATTTATCACGACGCACGGTCACCGGAACGTCAAATTTAGAATGGAATCTCAAAATAGGCCACGACTGTCTCATTGCACGTCATTTTTAAGTCATAATCCACAGTTAGAGGCTGTAAATTTTGAAATTGTAACAGAATCCCCAAATAACTTGTGATTAAGCAAACAAACAACACCATCACGCACTGTGATCAATGCATAACTTGAGTCTTCCTAGGCTTTATACGCTGCTTTCCGTAATGTGTACCTACTTGTTCCCACTTTCTTCTCTTCACTTTCCTCAGATACAATGTTCTGATTAGCGGGTGTTTCAGAAATTGCTGTACCTGTGAAAAGAACGAAGTCAAAATGTTCTTCTAGGACCTGTTTGGAAATCCAATAAAGCTCCGAACATTACACAGACAGCCTACCCGGCAGGCCTGACAGTATACTTTGACTTCTTCATTACTTTTTTTCAACCCGCTGTTGTGTAAACAGAATCACTTGCAGTGACTTTGGACTTAATTAACTTGACTGCATAGAAATGATGTTAAAGTTTACATAAAATTTGCTGATACTGTGGATGGTTGATTGTGTAGTGTAGCAGAGTGTATAAACAAGAGTGGACAATATTGAGCTGGAAAGCCAAGGGACAGGCTGATGGCTTGCATCTAGCGGTATATTGAGTTGGTAGAGACAATAGATAGGAGAATTCATAGGAAATTGAAACGCTTGAAATTGATACTCGAGAAGAGAAATGGCTGGACGAGTCCGGTACAGTAAGAGGAGAATTGCCAGTATTTTCATGAGTATTAATATTGTGTATGGTTTTGAATGATCCTTTACGTACCTTTTTTGACAGAAGAATTGACAAGAGGGTATGGTGACGCCAATAATACCTATATAAAACTCCGTGGCCTTAGTCCGCACGCGAACTATACCGACAGAGCGGCCGCCGCCGGTCGGCGAACCAACTTTTGCGGATAGAGGGGTGTCACGTGGTCAGCGCAACGGGTCCCCACAGCCGTTAATCTCTGTTTTCTAGACCTGGAGCCGCTACTTTTTTCATTCAAGTAGCTCCTCAATTGAATAATACCTATATAGCACATAGTATTCTACAAATGTTGCTCCGAGGGATCAAAACAAGAACGGATGTACGGGTGGGGTGTACGCAAATTTGGTAGATAAGTACATACAAGATTTCAGCCTGGAAACCCAAAGAGAAGAGATATTTTGAAAGGAATATTTAAACATATAGGACAATACTGAAGAAGAGCCAAATCAGTTTTCTACAGGAATGTGACCTGAATTCACCTGTACCAGGATAGGTCTTGGTGCGAACTGTTGCGAATATGGCAATGTAACGAACAAGGTCTCTAAAAGGACTGTACTACCATTAGTAACGCAGATATACTTTAATGCTTCGATAACCTTAAGTTTCCATATTTCAAATAATTGTTATAATTTATTGTACCTCTATTTATTAATTTACAGTATTTATGTATATGAAGCCTAGTTAGATGTGTAATTGGTTTGTTTTATAATTAATATTTCAAATTTATTACTTCAGTTTCATTCAGACTATTTTTACGTAACTAGTAAACCTTTTTTTTTGTCAGTACGCATCCTTTTTAATGTTAATGGTTAAACTTTATCTAAACTTTATCTAAACTACTTACCGTCTCCTGTCAACTGTCAATCTCCTATATGTTTACGAATAAATAATTATATGTTGGCAACTACAGTTCCTCCTCTCTCTCTCTCTCTCGTTTTCTGTACGTGTTCTGCGGGGTTTTCATCACTTCATTTTCCAAATTGCATTTTATTTTTCACGAAAATTTACATATTTTTTGGTTCTATGATCCGATTACAGTTAACTGTTTTCTTGCGTGACATTTCTTCGCTTGTACATGGATGATTTGAGATAAACATTACCCGTTCACCAGCCCATTCTACAGCTAAATTTCACAATTACCTTCCCACTACCAATTAACATTAAAGTAAGGACTGGCCAAGAATTCACCAGCCGCCACTGCTATAATGATCATACAGTACTAAAAAGAAAAGATTTCATTTTTCATTTCTTTTGGCAGTCTAAACAGTTAATAGTCACTGGGTAATGTAGGACATTAGTGAAAAATAGCAGTCACTAGCTATCAATCTGGGGACCGCCGTGGCACAGTGGTTAAGGTGCCGTGCTACAAATCGGAAGGTCGTTGCTTCGATCCCAGCTGGTGACATTGGAATTTTTCATTGACATAAAATCCTTCCGATCGCACTATGGCCCTGGGGTCGACTCAGCCTCTAACAGAAATGAGTACCAGGAGCATTTCCTGAGGGTAAAGGCGGCCAGTGCGTAAGGCTGACAACCTTACCACCATCCTGTGCCGTTGTCATGAAATCTGGGAATCTTAACCTCCTGGAACCCTCTGGGCCACTCCAGGCCTGTAACAGGACTGTTTTACCTTTAGCTGCCAATCTGACTGCCGTAATATATATGTTATAACAGGCGTATAAGTTCTTCGAAGTTTTGAAATGTGGTGCTGGAGAAGGATTGGAGAATAACAGTTCTACTTTTAACGTGGAAGATGAAGTCACCAATAGAGTGAAGGAAGAAAAGAACAGTCTAAATACCATACAACGAAGGAAGGCTAATAAGATTGATCACACTTTGCGTAGGAGCTACCTTGTACAATACTTCGTTGAAGGAAAGGTGAAAGTAACTAGGAGACGAAGAAGAAGATATAGGCAGCTACTGGACGACCGCAAGGAAAAGCGAAGATAATGGAATTTTAAAGAGGAAGCACTGGCTGGCTCCATATGGAGCTCTCGCTTTGAATAAGCGTGTAAAATTGTCGCCAGTTAGATTCGTATGCAACGGACTTCTGCAGTTGAAACAATATCGTTAAATAATTAACAAATGAACATGAAATGAATATGAAATTTGATATGGAAATTCGATTGAAAAGGTTGAATGGGGTGTATAAGGGGAGACAAGAAGTCAGCGTTAAATAGCTGAGAGAGGGATTCATATTTTAGTGACAAAATTTGGTGTTCTGCTGCAGTACGTGTCGAATGCCGCCAGTGCTGTGGAGCCACTGTTTCCTGGTTATGTAGAAACATGAAACCCGGGGAATGAATTGGTTAAATATTTAAAGTGATTAAGGAAGAGCATGTACATTCTAGCAGTTAACCGTTTCATTCTTTTGAATTAAATACGTACATCTACGAATTCGTTCTTTTCTGGCTTCAATAAATTTGGTTTCCAACAGCGATGAAGGACACACCTTCCCCGTCGCCTGGCGTTCTGAAGACCTGTAGATTCTCCAACTAACTAGGCTCATTGTCACGGAAATATAAATTAACCCTTATCCTGCTTATGTGGAGAATAGGGCGAGCTTCTAATAATGCCAGCAAATGGTAGACGGGATTTAACTTGGCGTTTAAATGGTTAAGAGGAAGTTTCCTTCATGAGGCGTTGAGAATCGACAAGCTGTTAAATTGTTTCAGTCTTATTGCGCAGTGCAGTGTTACGACAACATAAAATTCAACCCATCGTTCATGTAACATAGAATCAAGTTCTCGTGGCTTATGATGTTAAGACTTACAAGGCTTTATAAACAATTCGCACCCCTAAAAAAATATTGTCACAACTCGAAATTTGGCATTTTTGAGTTATTGGTATAGAAAGAAACGTTTGCAGATGCACTTTTAATAGATTAGTGTCATAACGCAGTTTGCAAAACTCGCCGCTGGAGAGCAGTTGTGTCGTCGTTGCACCCATAGACAAGTATAGCACTTCAAAACCTTCAAAAGCTTCTCCCGAAAAATCACAGGTTATCAGTTGTGACACTCTTCTTCTATCATCATCATCATAATATATCTTTCATGGAGCTGAGTCACTTGTTGCCACGTTCCGGTGTCACGTAACCAGAAGTCTCTTCAAAGGTCTACCATGATTCCTTCTGCCAGCTGAGGAGTAGTATTTAGTGGCATACCTTGTTCTCACAAACGAGGAAATGACGACCGAGTTACAGCGGTATGACTGTTTCACCAGGAATGGAAGAAATGCCATCCCTAAACATGCCGGTCCAAAGGCTAAAGGTAGCAATCCTACCACTTTGACTTAACCCTGCTCTGGACCTGTAACCCATTCAGGGGAATCTTAATCTTAGTAATTAACCAAATTAATGCACAAAATCTTGTTTTATAATAAATTTCTTATATGCCTGTACACGTTTCGAGCACTGTTGTGCTGATCATCAGGAGGTCAGAATTGTATTATACAGCATCTGATATCATCACACCTGTAAGTGGCCGTCCGGTGCGCAGGTTGAGATAAGACTTGAGTTTTCTCTCAACCTGTGCACCGGACGGCCACCTACAGAGTGTGACGATACCAGATGCTGTATAATACAACTCTGACCTCCTGATGATGAGCACATAGTGCTCGAAACATGTAGAGGCATATAATAAACTTATTATAAAACAAGATTTCGTGCATTAAGTTGGTTAATTACTAAGATTATACTAAGATGCACGGTCAGCAAAACATCAAAAAACCATTCAGGGGAAATTTTAACCACTGGCAAGTCTCACGGAAAGAAACCGGACTCTTCTTGTAGGGTTGCGAATTGTGGTTACATTTACGCAGCCTGCTAGCTTCGCTTCTGTTCTGCGCTGTTGTGACTCATGCTTCGTTTTTTTTTTTACAGGTAAGGTTCCTTGTCGTAATTGGTAGCATCTGATGCCGTACCGCCTGTAAGTACGACGTACATGGATATTAAATTTGATACAATTTCTAGTTCCCTGACATGCTAACATTATCTCTAGAGACCAAACTCAACTTTTCTTCCCTTCCTCATGTCATAGTAGTATTATTATGAACTTTATACAACAGAGGACTCTGACTCATCGTGCTCATATATGCATTATAATTATGTGCATGAACAGGACCTTCCAGTCAGTGGTCCGTCAGCAACCACTAAGAGTACCATACTACATTGTCCGCTGAGAACTGAATTACAGATACAACTCGAAAAATCTGAAATAAATGGAGTAGGGGTGGATTGACACTGACACGAGAAAATCTAAGTATTCGGAGGAAAATAATTTGTCAGTTCCAGGTTTTGCCAAAACAAAACTTACGTGAACTGGCTCGGGAATCAAACCCGTTGTTCTGCGCTGAGAGGCCCACGAGTAACTCCCTAAACTATGGCCAAATTTCCGGACTGTCCTAAATGAAAAAATTTCTCCAAATGCTTTCTTCCTTTCCAATAAGAAAAAATGTTTTAAATCAAACGGCATATGCAAACGAAACTGAATAGATTAAAATTCTAGGATCTTATTTGCAAAGCCAATAAAAAGAGAATATCAGAACTGGAAGTGTCCGGAGTTCGATTTCAAATTAATAGTTACTAGCCGAAACGTGGCGTCACATTAAACACAGTTATTCTAAAAGAATTGTACCGTTTCATAAATTTATTACTCAGTAAGTAAGTTCCACATGAACATTTAGTATAAACCAAATTTTGGAGCTACCCTTAATTTTTCCATATTTTGGCACTGTAAAGCTTCACGCATTTCCGCCACCAGGAAGCACCAGTGTTCAACATGGCGCCTCTAGTGTTCATTTCTTTTTCAATCACCCTGTATATCAGTTCCCAAAAAGAACTGATATCGTGTATGTCAGTATAACATCTGCATACATATTTATATCTGTAATAACATAACAGAAAGCGTGAAGAAAATAAAATTAACTGTGAACCTTACATTTTGAAACGCGTCTTAGAACGGATGTCTGTTCTTGGTGAATTTTCTTCCTTGTTGAATAATTCCCACATCCATATTCCGGAGCTCGTTTGCTTGGTGCAACTACCAAACTGAAATCTAATACCAAAATGTTAACAGCGCACAGTTTCCTCGCTGTTCGCCTTTTCCGATATTCGAAATCACAGCACGCAAGAGGGAATCCGATTAAGTCCTTGCTACTGGACAAAGCAACAGAGATGCTAAGCGAATTGTAATATTGAGCTTGCGTCAGCTCCATCGTACAGGGTGGCCGCAATTCGTCGTGATAGAAATTTCAGCTGTACCGCGCGGACGCATACAGAAAGTCTCTGATTCTGGTCGCATCAGTTAACTGACACGTACTACTAGAGCGTGCTAAATTTGTCCCCGCTAAATTTGGTTTACTGAAACCGTCTTTCATTAACATATTTCCCACGTAAGGGTATAATGGTGCTGATGAAGGGCCACAGAAAGTAACGTTACTGTTAAAGTAAAGTTGCTGTTAAAGACAGGGGCCGATGTTACTTTATTATGTTATTAAAAATTCTAAACAAATAGAAGTAGGAATTGAAGGGCTGATTAAGAAAAGAAAAGATTTAACTCTGTTAGAGCGGTGTTCCTTGATATTTTCTTTCGTTCTACCTAATTTCGGCCCTTACAAGACAGGCAATTTACGTATAGCCCACACATTGAGGTGCGCTCGTGCAACAATTATTGTAGTGGAAGAGCAATAAGCATTGCATATTGTGAGATACATGATATATTTAAATTAACGTTACACAGTATACGACAGTACAATATTTTTTATTCTTAAGCAAGGCTACATGTTTCGACTAAAAGTTAGTCATCTTCAGGCCCTTAAAACATTTTCCGTTACCAGATGCTCTGCCCACTTTGGGATCCCATAGTGTTTACAATTGTGGAATACATCGAGTTAGAACTTTCTAAAAAGGTTTTGATTTTGTTTATAAAGTGTGTTATTTACTGATTGTGTCTAAACATTAAAACATTTAAAGAATTCTTCCTTAACGGTGCGTTGATGATCACCGGATATTCAACTGTGAGTTACGTTGTTGTATTATGGCTGATGTTTGGATACGTCTATTTTTCTATTTGATCAGCCACAATACGACAATGGAACTCACAGTTGAATATCCGGTGATCATCAACGCACCGTTAAGGAAGAATTCTTTAAATGTTTTAATATTTAGACACAATCAGTAAATAATACACTTTATAAACAAAATCAAAACTTTTTAGAGAGTTTTAACTAGATGTATTCCACAACTGTAAACACTATGCGATCCCAAAGTGGGCAGAGCATCTGGTAACGGAAAATGTTGTCAGAGTCTGAAGATGACTAACTTTTAGTCGAAACATGTAGCCGTACTTAAGAATAAAAAAGATTGTGCTGACGTATACTGTGTAACGTTAATTGAATTACAAGCAAATCGTGATGCCTTCATTCAGAATATATGTTATATTTGGTAACTGCAGTTGGGTTGTCACCCGTTGGCAGTACTACAGTACACATTTACACACAACAAACAACAACAAACTCCGTGGCCTTAGTCCGCACGCGAACTATACCGACAGAGCGGCCGCCGCCTGTCGGCGAAGTTAGTGCCAAATTTTGCGGATAGAGGGGTGTCACGTGGTCAGCGCAACGGGTCCCCACAGCCGTTAATCTCTGTTTTCTAGACCTGGAG
>Ga0123352_10011589_pt1 | contig 13903 bp, 17 predicted proteins | sample TergutLab28metaG_FD_89700 | JGI IMG/M metagenome (GOLD analysis project Ga0123352, IMG submission 89700) | Labiotermes labralis P1 segment gut microbial communities from Petit-Saut dam, French Guiana - Lab288 P1 | ecosystem: Host-associated > Arthropoda: Insects > Digestive system > Gut ...
GATTTCGCTGAAGAATCAGGTCTTCTGGGATGTTATACCGTGCCGACTGATAATTACCGACGTTTCGAGGAAATGTAATGCCGTCATTTTCAAGGTCAGACAGGTAAAATTTCAAGTTGAGTGCGATATGTGAGATGCTCACAGCGATTTCGCTGAAGAATCAGGTCTTCTGGGATGTTATACCTTGCCGGCTGATAATTACCGACGTTTCGAGGAAATGTAATGCCGTCATTTTCAAGGTCAGACAGGTAAAGGTGCCAGGTTTCTTCGAATTTACGACTGGACAGTGTACAAGACTTGAATCTTAATATGGATAATCTTTGATCATTCTTTATAATCCTTAAATAAACGTGAGGATGGGTGATCATTTTCTGCCCTGTGCGTGTGATGTATCGGTATAGGTACCAGCGAAGTTGTTCCTGTGCTTAATCACCTCGCCATCTGTACTTATAATTGTGTGCAGTTCAACACTACACTGCTAGACGAAGACATATGGATGTACGCATTCATAACGCCGGCAATGTACCGAGACCACGGAAGGATATTCCATGGATCGCGCACCGTGTCTCCCTTGAGATTTCATGCGTCCTTCTGCATCTGCATTCCTTATCGAGTCGTCTAGCCATTCTTTTCAAGCGGATGATAACTTTCGATAGCGGTCAGCGCTTTGAGCTGGTTGACACAGGCCAGAGGTGCCTGGAATGTGAAGCCTTGAGGACCTTTATGTCCACCATTAATTGGATTTGTTTTATTAGTGTCTGACTATAGATAATTAGCGGTTTGCATCCCGCCCCAAGGAATGGGCCCGGATACCGATTGGATAGGAGAACCATTGGGTCCCAACGACAGTCTGGAGACGGGGGTGCGTGTTTATGCTACTTTTTTTTCCGCGACAAATGACCATCATGATGGTTGAGTGAACATGAAAAAACAATTAAATGTTTATAATCGGGAAGAGGTCGTTTCAGAGACGTCGTACGTGTGTTCTGAGTTAGGGATCTACAGCAGCGTGACATGTATATGTTTGTGTGTGTGTATATATATATATATATATATATATATATATATATATATATATATATAGAGAGAGAGAGAGAGAGAGAGATCTGCTTATAAGTGACCGCATTGAGAAAGCTGCAGCAGCATCACTACAATTCGTGCTTTCACTTTGGTGGTGACGTCACAGGCTGACCAGCTCTTATTACTGCAACACGGAGGCACTGGAGCTTGCTGATAGAGCTAGCAAGATGGTAGAGGAGATAATTGTTCCTCAGCTATTGCCAGCTGTTTCCTATTTCAAGTAATTTTATTCTGTCAGGTTGTGTCTGACTACTTTTAAACTCAATTGTTATTTCAGGTTGCTTGTTGTGTGCTTTTAAGTAGGTCGGGTGGGTTCCAGAGACGACGCGGATAGAGTGGTGGTGGAAAAATGTCGCTGCTCTTAACGGGAATTCAGTGTCGGTGGCGAAGTTCACCTTATTGAGCATTGTGTCCAGACTGTGATGTAGTTAGTTCAGTTTTGGTTCAGATTAGACCATCATTTAGTTAAAGGCGGAACGGCAGTTTGAGGTGTATGTGTGCTCATTAGGATAAGGTAGATGATAATGTGTGTGTCTGTGTTTGTGTATGTATGTGTGTGTATGTATGTATGCATGTATGTATGTGTGTGTATGTATGTATGTAATGTAATGTATGTGTGTATGTATGTATGTATGTATGTGTGTTTGTGTGTGTGTGTATGTTATGTATGTGTATGTAATGTATGTATGTACGTACGTGCGTATGTGTGCATGTATGTATGTGTGTGTATGTTATGTATGTGTGTGTAATGTATGTATGTATGTGTATGTAAAGTACGTACGTATGTATGTATTATATGTGTATGTGTGTATGTAATGTATGTAAGTGTGTACGTATGTATGCATATTTTCAGTCCTAGTAATTTTCACTTACATACACAGGTGGAATCTCTGTGGTCGAGACTACGGCATCTGAAGGATTTCAAGGAAAAGAGAATGGTGGAATTAAAGGTATGAGAGGGATAAAAGAAAGGAGGGCAGTGGATGAAGAATTAAGATACGACGTAAGCTGTTCTGCGTTGATTTGAAACAGTCGTTTACATTTCTTAGTAATCATAAATATTCACGTCGACTGTCTTGTGGCTAGGAGACGTGATTTATAATCGGAAGTAGCTGAACCGAGTGCTAGCCAGCAGCAACTACAATGACACGTTTCCTCTTGCTTCATTCAGGATTTAACTGCGCGTTCTTCCCGTCATGTTCACAACTGTGCCATGTGACATTCAAAGCTCTAGTATCAGTGTCGAAGACAAAGCGTTTGTAAACAAGCCATGAACGCTTTGACAGACTCTTGAGCAGAGGCCTGCAGCTAACTGCACAGCTATTCGATATTCCTCAGCTTTAACCCAGTCTCATTACCGTGTTCACAAGATTTCACTGTGGCTTAGAAGTGTGCCATCCCCGTTGTGTGTATATAAACTAATAAGTGGGTATGTGGTCAAAAACACAACTATGTATGCCTAATTAGATGTTATATTCTTAGATAAAAAAAAACTACATGTTTCGGCCGATAGTGGCCATCATCAGGTTTTTTTTTTCATTCGAATCAATTAAGATTATTCTATGCAAATCGCGCGACGGCTGCAACAAGGGTTTTGATGTCGAGATCTCCTCATCAACACGCCGTCACGCGATTTGTATAGAATAATCTTAATTGATTCGAATGAAAAAAACCTGATGATGGCCACTATCGGTCGAAACAGCAGTTTTTTTAATCTAAGAATATAATATCTAATTAGACATATTTGGTTGTGTTTTTGACCACATACCCACTTATTAGTTTACTGCTCTGTGGGTTCTGTCTGTTGCCGTGATTGAAGAGTTGGTGGTGATGGTGGTGGTGGAGGCGGCAAATTGAACGTGCGCTCACTGCTTGACCCTTGAAGATGGGACCGATAGGTTTCCCGAAGCCTCGATAACGACCAATCTACGCTGCTAACATGCCAGAAGAGCGAAAATCTGCATACATCCGGCTTACTTTAATGACCAGTGACAGCCTATTGTGAATGAGGTTATCAGACTTTTGATTCCAATTGATTAGTCGGTCTTTACATCTCCCATGAAGTGTCTTTAAATAGACCAGTATAAAATCAGGTATCCTGACAAGGGTTTGAGGTGAATGCCGGCATAGTATTTTAAATGTAGACTCGCAAACCATCTCTTCTTACCACTTTCCTACCATTTGATAATAACCATCCTATTATCCTGCAGCTGGGCAAAGTGGTCCCATTGATCGAACCCCTCACCCTCTACTTTTCCCTCGAGTTACAACCCACCCTCACCCACCACCCTCGGCCATTCGTAAGTCAGCACACATGAGTGTTGGTAGTGATAGTCACATGATAAGCTCCACTAAGAACAGTGTGTCGTGTTCACTGATATAGGAAGAGTTTGACGGGCGAAAAGAAGAGGAAGCAGGTAGTGGGGCAGCGTCGATCGTCATTACCACTATCCATGGGATTTATTGCCGTGACCTCGGTGCAAGGTCACGACACATAATCTCCACAACGGATTAATGAAATTACATACACGTTACGGTTATATTTTATTGTTTGTTTTCCAGTCCTGCGCGGCTGCCGATCTGGCCATCCAGATACCAGGAAACCTGAACCAGGATGGGATTTACCGCTTGGATTACTCCCCACCCCATGGAGTACCGTCACCCAACACTACGATCGCCTCCAGAGACATTGGGGACGTGATCGAGTTCAGTCAGGTTCTGCCCGGTACGAAGTACGATTTCTGGTTGTACTACTCGAACAACACGAGGCACGATTGGCTCACCTGGACCGCCTCCATAACTACAGGTGAGTTCAGGGCCCACCTGGCTGCGTGCACTGAGTCTTGGTTCATAAGAACCAATTTCAGTCCCACGCTTGGTATATCAAGAGCTACGCACAGAATGATCGATAACTTGTCTGCAACCTTAAAAACGAGGAAGTGTGTCCTCCTTAAAATATAGCGATAACGATCTGTACCACCTGTCATAACATTAAGAAATACTTCTTTTAACCCTCAGAGTATTGGTGTCTCGTTATACTTATCTTACTAGTTTAAGTTTCCAGTTTTACCGCAACTCTGCTTGCGCCTAATGCAGTCTGACATGTCTAGTTTTATTTAACTTTAAACCACATTAATGATTAGACTTTGGCAGATATATTCCAATTTATCACATGTATCTCCTGCCGTTTGTGCACCTTATGTTGTACTTGCTGTTACTACTACTACTACTACTACTACTACCACCACCACCACCACCACTACTACTACTAATATTGACAGTAATGCTCGTAATACGAATGAGCGGATTTCGGTAAAATTTGGAATTTGAAGGTCTATGACTTTATAAAATTTGTTTATATCGTGTGAATGCAGTGATTACCGGTAATGCTCTAAATCTGACTGGGATCTACAGTTTAAAACAGTTTTTGAAATGATGATTGTTTAAAGAAATGCGCGAAAAAAGAAATCGGACTGTGTTGGTCAGATGTCTGTAGTGTGATGAGCGTTGCAGCAGTGCATTAAATTCAAGGTCATCCGAGTATGCAGTAGTCCATAGCAAAAACGCAATAAAGACGGCGTGTGGAAAAGTCGAATTGAAGTTCAGGGTCTTTCGCACTGTCATCACTTAAGTAAAAACTAAAAATATGAAGGTTAAAATACACGAAACTACAGGGGTACTGATAAGTCTTTAGCCCGAATTGATAATTCATAGTGAAAATTAAACATGTAAGTTGCCTTTCATCCCTCTAAAGGTTCATGAGAGTCTGCAGCAAGCATATATTATTTGATCTGAGCAGGAGATTAGCTTTCAACGACTCTATCGATTCCGTCCTACGACATCGGGAAGTAGGTCGGGCTAAGGACTTATCAGCACCCCTGTATAATTTTACTCTCTCCTAATGCATGGGTACTTTGACTCTCGCCCGAGGGAAGGAGGTGGGCCGGGATGGCATAGACTCGCTACGGGCTGAACGGTCTTGGGATCGAAACGCAGTGAGAGCAAGATTTTCCGCATCCATCCAGACCGGCCCTGGGGCCCACTCAGCTTCGTATGCAATAGGTACCGGCTCTCTTTCCCGGCGGTAAAAAGGGACGGGGCATGGAGTTGACCGCCCATCCGTATCTAGCGCCGAGGCTGAAGGAAGAGTATGTCTATATCTCTACAACCCTCTGCGCCTTCGTGACCTGCTCTAGGATGAACTATACCTTTACCTTAACCGAGGGAAGGAGGTAGACGGAGACGTTTAACAACAGCATGCTGATAATAACTGTACTTAAGAGAGGGAATTAACCGGAGCTTGGAGGCACTTACCCAGAGAAGAGCTTTATCAAATGGCACGAGGGTTATCAAATGAAGTCCTATATGGGCAGGACATGTAGCAGGCATGGAGGTGAGAAATGCGTTCGATTTGAAATAGGAACGCGTGAAGGGAAGCGACTACACGGAGGTCTCATGCGTAGAAGAAATTCCGATGTGCGGCTTGAAGAATTGAGCGTGAGACGGGGTGGGTTGGAGTCCTCTGTCTCAGTACAGACACCGTTCATGTCCGTTGTTAAGACGGCAAGTAAATGGTGGGAAATTTCCTGGGATGAATGACTTAATTTCTGAAGGACATTTCTTTGAAGTGCTTTGTTAATTGTGACGGCTTTTTTGATTAGCAACTTCAAGGACGGATTACATCGAGCTTCTTCCGCGACTTGCGAGGTGGCGACAAGTGTTTCCTTGTAGTTATGAATGACGGGATTCTGCAAACGGAAGCAACTAGTCGGGAAGTTCCAGTTGACCTTGACGTGTATTGTCAAAGCAAACTTGCTGTGCGTGAAAGGAAATGCGTGGTGGTCGGCCGTAGTGCTGTGAGTGATTTCATCGTGACCGCGACCCCTTTCAAGCTGTTGTACTTTCCCAATGTCCTTTTCAGTCTGGCTTTCGAAAAGATAAAACCGTTTTATACGTATTTTACGGTCTTCCGGGCTGTGACGTCGTGTGGATTGGTGATGGTATCGACGTTCCGGAGAGAGGCATGCTACCTTAAGTTGAAGGCAGCAGATTCCTCCGCAGCGATGGCACCCATTTGCCATACTGCACAGCGTCACGGTTCAGAAAACCATTATCTTGATACTGCGATGAGAAACGCAGATCTCACGTGGCTCGGTACATATTGTGCGGATATAGGCAGGCCTGTGTTGAGCCTAGATCTTGTATTGATGCAGAAAGATACAGGGTATAGGGCATACACGTACCCAAGCATGCTAAGGTGCATGCACTAAGTGTATTCTTCACACGTTACCAGTTCTCCAGCATGTTTCGGCCCACCACACGTACCATCATCAGAGAGTCTTCGTAGTTGTTATCGTAACTCCATCAAATGGTCGGTTGTATGACTAAATTCACTTGCACATATTAAACTGGATTTTAGAAAGTGCAGCTGCCCCTGGTGGCAAGTCCAAGAGGCGGTATATTGAATATTAAAACTCTGTTTACCGAGCTCAACAAATCTTATATTCTTGAACCACGTAAAGGAAATTCAATGAGTGTGATTTTTAAAAGTCTTTAATTTGTATTCGGGATAGTCGTTGTGATTGATTATTCGCCCCGGGCACCAGTGTTACGGGATGCTGTACAGGACCATGGATTTCGATGGATGTTCTTGAAGTAGAGGCTCCAGAAGGCATGGTTGTGTTGATTACCCAGTGATGCGCATACACGTTTTTTTAAAGTTTTTTATTACTGCTACTACTACTACTACTACTATTACTACTACTACTACTATTACTACTACTTCTACTAACTGCAACTGAGTAGTCCTTTTGACGAATCAATTTAGGGCACTACTGGAGAATAGTGCCGTCACGGGAATGATGGAGTTAAGAGTCCGGTATCAGGTACGGCCCCGTTCAATACTGATCATCTTTAGGTTAGAGTTTTGAGTTATTCTTTTTTAATAGCCTGACATCACTCATCATGTCCATATTACAAGGCTAGGCTACTTACTCGCCGGCCGCCATGTTAAAAGATCGGTGACGGCACTATTCTCCAGTAGATCCCAATTTAGTGTATATGTACACTGTACGGTAGGTAGGGGAGACACGGATTTCTTGTTAGAGTTTACCCGATTTTTTATTATACACTGTTGTATGTATTGAAATAATACTGATACACAACGTTACAGACATCATCGGTCTTTGAAGGTACGTTTTAAATTTTATTTTCCTAGTTAAGTTGTCGAAGCATGTAAGTTGCTTATAAGGATGCACGGTGCAACAATTTACTCCGGTATAGCACACATTGATACACTACATGGGTTTCACTGTTATGTCAATCTTCATGTTTGTTCCGTGCGTCAATGACGATTAACCTTTTGGCGCCGGAATTATTTTTTAAATTTTAGCACACACTGTATATAAAATGTGAATAATACGGGAACCAAATACGTTAGAATTATGAAACAAACCGCATTTTGAAGAAAAAAAGGAGAGTATATACCATGTTTAAAATATTCAGTACCTATGTTTGTTGAATAAATATATAAAATGCAACGTTTACAGGTTAGCGGTGCGGTACGACCCCTATATGGGTCGTTAACCGTCAAAGGGCTAAAACACTACTATCCAACAGATGCACAAGTATATAATTCGTAGATAAAATTAAAATTATTATAAAATATTTAAAATAGCTCCAACATGTTTCGGATCACAAGGGATCCATCATCAGGGAGCTTTATACAGTGCTTGGCTAAAATTACAGTAATGGTTCTATCGTGTCCGTTGATATGGAGGCAGTCGGTGTTATGGCAGTATATTTGCCCGTGGTGCGTGTGTGTACTGCATAGTCTAGACTGTGCAGTACACCCACGCACTCTCTAGACTGTGCAGTACACACACGCACCACGGGCAAATATGCTGCCATAACACCGACTACGTCCATATTAACGGACGGGATAAAACCATTACTGTAATTTTAGCCAAGCACTGTATACAGCTCCCTGATGATGGATCCCTTGTGATCCGAAACATGCTGGAGCAATTTTAAATATCTTTATATATTTTATAATAATTCTAATTTTATCTACGAATTATATATTTGTGCATCTATTGGATAATAAAGTGTTTTAACTTTTACGTCACTTGCAGTAGCAATACAAATGCACCTTTAAGTTTTTTTACATTTATTCGATTATTGTGAGGGCGTCGAGTGTGATTATTTTCCTAAATCTGAATTTAAAATTATCTGTTATTATTGGAGTTGCTATAATATTTTGGATCACGAGCAAAAATACAAGGTTTAAGTTGTATGGCTACTTAAGTAAGATGAGTGTCCAGATTGATAGCAGCAATGAACACCACATAAGTGTTGAGACACGACCAGCATTAGTGTCATCGGCGTTGAGGTTTGGACGGACATTAAACCGCTAAATTCGCTACAGTGGTCCTGTAGCCATTTTGACACTTTTTGCAGTGGCACCACTGTTTAGGTGCTCTGCTGCATGTTGAGGAAGGCTGAGCAAATTCAGGTCGTCTTTCTCTTCAGGTGACTTTCTTTCGAACATTCGTAGCTCCGGGACGAGGAAGTACAGGCCATCGGTCACGCCTATTTGTGCTATTTGACACACATATTTCGACTTTTGTGGAAAGCCATCATCAGGCACGTAAAAAATGCATAAAGAAAATTCAGCTCCCACTGGACGAAATCTAATGAAATTTGATATTTTTTTTATACTCTTTCGAGTATTCAAGTTTCATTAAAATATGAAAAGAATAACAGGTATTTTTTTACACGAAGACCCATGCACATTTATGATCATATTTCGTTCAGTTCTTCTTCGAATGAGAAATGTTTCAGACCGAAGTTTTAGAGGAAATCAAAACACACATTTTGTAATCAATGACTTTTTTCCCCCGAAAATCGTACCATTTGTGAGATAATGTGGAAAGATATGGTAGATCCAGACAGGCCACATGTATAATACAGCCCATGCGCATTTCATACAGGATAACTAATGTTGTAAACACACAATCAGTATATGTAATACTTAATGAATTTGCACTGCAATAATGGTTGCATGAACATGCCTTAGTGTTATGTTCTGTGTACATTGCCTGTCTTGTTAATAAATGAAAGAACTATACTTTTACATTTTTGATGTTATTATCTTCTTTTACCTTGCTTTGCCTAGTTGACCTCATATTAATACGTTATGTACTGTGGTAGATTGTGAAAGATTTTCTCTCATTACAGGTCACTGCGACCCATAGTCTGGCCACCTATAATGTGACATATACTATTTTAACTGACGTTAGGATGCCTTGAAACTTTAGTTAACACTCCTTAGTTGCAAACTTCAGTGACAGTGGTATACCAGACTCTGATAAAACACTTTGTTTGGTTCTCGAGTATTAGCATGTGGGCAGACGGCCAGATATGGCGAAACTAATAGGTACATTTTTTCTCATTTTATTTTGCCAGCATGCCAATATAAATTTCAGGATAGGGCTGTGCGTTTTATATTACAGAATGTTTGATGTCTGACTGTAACATCAGTTTCGACCAGAACCGACACAACAGAAATTTATGATGTATTTAGTATTCCTGACTCCTATTCAGATAGTTTTTCTCAGCTTCAGGGAAATTCTGTAAGATTACTATGATAAACAGCTTTTGTTTGCTTATGTCTTGTTCGCCAATTGTGCTTGCTAATGGAAGCATACGATGTACAAACCGAATCCTTATGAATGATGATGTGAGGCTGATCAAGTAAAATGAACTGGGCCACTATAACTCACAAATGAAAGAATAAATGTAAAACTTGATTTAAATTTCCAGATTTGAGTGTGAAATAACTGATAATATGGCATTACCATTTTCCCTGCTTGCATCACATGTTTTGAATTTTGAATGTTGGTAGGTTTATGAGTTATAAACCTACCAACATTCATTTGTGGAACATAACATAAACTCAATACATTGTGTGAAGGCTTTGAAATATACACACGAATTTAAACCACTGAAAGAAAAGTAATATTTAATTACATACAAAATATTATTAATATCACAAGAAGTAATTTTTTTTCCTTTCCTGCTTTTCACCCCTCTTTACCTGTTGTCTGGCTTCTCTCTCCTTTTTCATGGTTCTTCTTCTCCCTGTCCTCTCTCACTGTCTGTAACTCATCACAAAACATTCACATGTTTCATGAGGTGTAAATAAATAATAGACTAAACGTCACACCTGTGCTGTGCAAGGGCAAAACCAGTATGTAAATGAACAGCATTCTGGCCTATGAAAAAGGTAAAGGTGGACTGTGTTTATAGTTAAAGGTAGACCATGTTTTATATTGTTGTATTTAGTTTGCTTTTGTTGAATGATACAAATAAGCAAAGTGGTTTTATTTTGTATTGCAGCTCCAGATCCACCATCCAACCTGTCAGTTAATGTTCGCAGTGGGAAGAGTGCTCAAGTTTCATGGAGTCCTCCTCCACTTGGTCACTATTCCAGCTTCAAACTCAAGGTAAAACATAGGGTATTATGCAGGCATGCCCATCCCTTAATGTCTCCTCTGTTCTTACAATTTTTGACCTATACAGAACAAATTCTGTTATTCGTATGTCAAACCCAGCATTTTGGCATTTTACTTTGAAGTCTTCTGGAATGTTACACTATGTAGACAGGTTTTAAGGAACTTTGTGCTGCCTTGAAAATTGAGGCAGAGAGTTCCTCTGAAATGTATGTGCAAACATATGAAAGTACATAGTATCCAATCCCAGAAGAGAGTTATCTTCATAGTCACTGCTGTGTAAACCTCATCTCACAAAGCAGTGACTGGGACTACGAGTGATTTGGGGAATTTGGAATGTAATATTCCTCAGTAGTTTTACTGCCAGTAACTGTTCCCAGGTGGGCCGGAATAGGGTAGCTGGTATGGCGACTCACTAAGGGTTTGACAGGCTGAGGATCAAATCCTGGTGTATGCAAGATTTTCCGCACTCATCCTGACCGGCCCTGGGGCCCATCCAGCCTCCTCTACAATGGGTACTTGGTCTCTTTTCTAGGAGTAAAGTGAACAGGGCCGTGCTTTAAACACACACTCACATCTAGCACCACTGTTAAAGAAAGAGTAGAGCTATACCATTACTCCCCCTCTGGGCTTTCATGATCTGCTCTTGGGTGAATTTTACTTTAGAAGTTGATCCCACCTCATCATTTAACTGCTTCAAGCTTAATTATTTAGGGCCACTGTGTATGATGACTATTGCTAGTCAGTTTAGATTGGCTGCATATCTTCTTAAACCCAGCTCATTCTGGCTTGCTGCATGCTTGTTGTCAGAGAGTGGTGGTCAGGTTTGTTTGTATCATGCACAGTAAGTATGCGAATCCGATTGGTGCATTGAGTGTTTTTATATGATACATCCTTAAATATAATCCTACAAGAAGTGTCAGAAACTGAGATGAAATTTTCATTACACCCCTTTTACAAAGTGGTGAAAATTTACAGTTCCGTGAAAAGTTTTGAGCAACAGGTTCCATTCTAAGCAGGAAGAGAACATGCAAGAGTCATGGGTTAGTTGTAAAAAACCAGATGAAGTTAGTGCCAGAAAGGAGAAATGTCATAACCACTGACTGGACTTGTGCAGTGAATGGGTGTGTTTGGATCATCAGCACAGAATGCAAACAAACTGCTGCATTTGAATTCATTGTCGTTGAACAGCTGTGGCTTACTATGTGTATGACACATACTCTGAAGCCAGACTGAATTCTGTGAATTGGTACTTTCATGAAGTGCATTATGGGGAAATAATCCCAACTGACATTGGTTTCATTGGTGAAATTTGGTTTCTGCAGACAGGTACAAGAACTGTCAGAATAACAGGTTTTCTATATCAATCCAAGCACTGCCCTTACCTATGTTAAGATTTGTATTTGGTGTGCTATGTGTGCAGTCATTATTGGGGCAATTTCTTTTGAAATCATAATTTTTCACCAAAATATTCTGACATCATTTTTAACACCAGACCGATCATGAGCAAACGAGTGCCTGCTTTAGAAAGATAACACAACAGTTCACTGCAAACAGTTCTATGCATTGTTTACAGAGTCTTTTTGGTGACAGAATAATAAGAAGATATTTGTTACCGTATGTTCATCATATCTGAAAATGTGTGATCAATTTAAAGTACTGTATAATTCCTTTAATTCTGCACCCACAGTACTGGACAGGTGCCAGATTATAAAACCTTCCAGATTATCAGACAGTACATAAATTTTGCAGCCAGCCCTTATCGAATGCGTACATTTCAGTTATTTTCATTTCATCATAAACTGACGTGGTTTTTTCAATTGACACAGGGCCAGCCATGGGCTTTCCTTCTGAATGCATTGCTCTGAACACCTTGTGTCCTTCACACCATCACTTGATGCCATAAACGATCACAATTGGTCCTTCTGTTCCATTATATCATAGACAGTTGACAATCCATCATTGTATGAAGCCATAACCGCGCTTTGGCTTTGGCATTTCAAGCCTTCTAATTATTTCAGGTTTCTGAGGAATCATTAATGTTACATGTGTCCTGTGACCAGCAATACCGGTTGTTTAATCTGGGAATCTTTTGATGTCAAATACACTAGATAAAGTTACAGAATCAGTTGTGGCAAAACTTCTGGTCACATATCATATGTATCTGATCTTGCAACTATTTTCAAGTGCCAAACTGTCAGAATTTCTGAAGCTTCAGTAGCCAGTTTAAAGGAATTATGCTTTATAGTAATACTCCTTGCACTGAAAAGTGCAAGATAGTCCTTCAGTCATAAACAGAGCACTCCCTACTGTGTCTTTGCAAGAGGATGAGAAGAAGAGCACATACTGCACGAAACAGAAAGCATAACAATTGGTGCAACATGAGAATCAGGAACTTCGATTATAAAATGTGTACCCCAGTGTCTTATTATACCAAATGCAAACCAGCACTAACCTTCCTGAACTCTGGAAGAACAATATATATTCAACGTGAGGCATCTTTCTTGAGGGTAGTACCCCAGCCTCAGGGCAATGTCCCTGAGCAGGCTCTCATATGTGTATCACTATGTAATATAGATCTGTTTTGCTGTTTTATGTTTTATTTTATTGTCAGATCCTTGACACATTTTGATTGTTGCACATCAGTGATCAGAATTGTCCTGTGTTGAGCTTAGAGTTTCTGTGTGTGTGTGTTTCTGTCTCTCTCTCTCTCTCTCCACCCTCACTCCCCCATGACACACACAGATAGGCAATAGTACTAAGTGTGGTGTTGCATGTTTTGTGTTCAATACAGGTACTGAGTCTGTCAGAGCCATCAGTGAATGTGGTTCCAATTACAGTAGAGGACACATACTATTCCCTTCAGAATCTCACACCTGGAGCATCCTACCAGGTGCAGCTCTTTACAGAGTACGATGGGAAAGAAAGCGTCGCCTATACATCAAGGAATTTTACAACAAGTAAGCAAAACAGATATGTTTGCTGTTTATTAAGCAACACCACAAATTTCTAGTTTGATATATCTCTATCAACCCATTCAGAAGTGAAAGAAAACATATCACCTGTATTGTTTGTTTGAGGTGGCAGCATATCCTGTGTTTGTAACAGGAGACACAGAAGAAGCATGTTATAACATTTATTATCCAGGAAGGAATACTTCAGTCATATTCCTTTTGCACATGTGGTTTCATAGCCAGTTCTCCCCCCCCCCCCCCCCCCCCCCCCCCCCCCTTTTTTTTTTTCCTTCCTTGCTTCTTTCTTTCTTTTATTTTTTTTTTTGTTTTATTATATAATATAAACATACTTTTCAA
>Ga0123352_10011590_pt1 | contig 13902 bp, 12 predicted proteins | sample TergutLab28metaG_FD_89700 | JGI IMG/M metagenome (GOLD analysis project Ga0123352, IMG submission 89700) | Labiotermes labralis P1 segment gut microbial communities from Petit-Saut dam, French Guiana - Lab288 P1 | ecosystem: Host-associated > Arthropoda: Insects > Digestive system > Gut ...
AAAAGGAATTGAAACACCAGAGTTTGAAATCAAAATTTTTGAAACCAAAGGCATATTCGCAAAAGCAATGCACAGACTAGATAGAAACACAGAAGGCTTGGTTCTATTTGCAAAAACAAAAGAAGTGCAGGAAGAACTTAGAGCAGAACTAAACGAACACAGAGTTGTGAAGTTCTATCACGCGTTTGTGTTCGGCAGACCATACAAAAAAGCACAACTAAACTCATATCTAAAGAAAAACAGCGAAGCATCAACGGTTATGATTTTTGACAAGAAAGTTGCAGGCAGCACACCAATTGAAACAGAATATAGTTTTCTAGATAAGAACGGAGAAATTTCTAGGCTGGAAGTTATTCTTCGCGAAGGTGGAAAGACTCACCAAATCAGAGCGCACCTTGCATATTTCAAACTTCCAATTGTTGGGGATAGAAAATATGGCAACAGCGATTTAAACAAAAAATATAAAAAGACAAAGCAAGAGTTATACGCAGTAAAGTTGGAATTCAACCTAGAAGGTAAATTGTCTTATTTAAACAAAAAGAAAATTGAATATCTAGACTACAAGAAAATCTAGGAGGGTTTTATGTTAGACCAAATAAAAGAAGAAATTAAATACATAAGAAAAACCTTCGAAACAATTCGGGGGTGTCTTTGACATAGACCAGCTAGGTCAAAAACTTTCGGCTCTTATGAAAGAAACAGAAGCCGAAGGCTTTTATGATAACAAGAAAAACGCAAAAGCAGTTTTTATTCAAATTGCCGATGCAAAGATGATTGTTGTGTCTTATTTTGAAATTCTGGAGAATGCAGATTTTTTTGAAGCTCTTATAGCCGCAGTTGATAAGGGTGAAGAAAAACTGACTGAAAGCCTTGAGCAAGAACTCCACCGAGATGTTCTTAGAATTAAATCTCTTGCCGACACACTGCAGGTCACAATTATGCTAAACGACAAATGGGACACAAACAATGCAATCATTTCAATAAATGCTGGTGCAGGCGGAACAGAAAGCCAAGACTGGGCAGATATGCTTTTAAGAATGTATACACGCTTTTTTGAAAAGCAGAAATGGAAGTTTGAAATCTTAGAAAAAGAAGACGGTGCAGAAGCTGGAATTAAAAACGCAACAATCAAGGTCAGCGGCTCTTTTGCATACGGCTACATGAAAGCCGAGAAGGGTGTGCATAGACTTGTTCGCATAAGCCCGTTTGACAGCAATAAAAGACGCCACACGTCTTTTGCCTCTGTTGAAGTCACTCCAGAAATCACGGAAGAAATAACACTGGTGATTGACGAAAAGGATTTAAGAATAGACGCATTTCGTTCAAGCGGAGCAGGTGGGCAACACGTAAACAAAACAGATTCTGCTTGTCGCATTACGCATATTCCAACAGGTATTGTGGTTACGTGCCAAAACGGAAGAAGCCTTATTCAAAACCGCGAAGAAGCAATGCAGGTTTTAAAATCTAAATTGATGGTTATTGAAGAAGAAAAACGAAGAGAAGAAATGTCAAAAATCAAAGGTGAACAAAAAAAGAACGAATGGGGCTCGCAAATCAGAAACTATGTTTTCTGCCCATACACACTTGTGAAAGACGCACGCACAGGACACGAAGAAACAAATGTGCAACGCGTTATGGACGGCGACATCATGCCGTTTATAAAGTCATACTTAATAAGTAAATAAAAGGTGCTATACTAGAAGATATGTTAGAAAAAATTGAAAAAATAAAGAACCGATACGATGAATTGACAAAAATGGTTTCAGACCCTGCGGTTATTGCTGACTCAAAAAATTGGCAAAAACTTGTGAAAGAGCATAACAGCATCGAAGAAATTGCAAATATATATGTGGCAGCAAAGAAAATGATGGACGAAAACAAAGACTGCGAAGAACTTATGAAAATAGAAAAAGATGCAGAAATGAAAGCAGTTCTAAACGAAACCTTCTACGAGAACAAAACAAAACTTGAAGCACTTGAAGAAGAGTTGAAAATTCTTCTGCTTCCAAAAGACGAAAACGACGAAAGAAACGTTATTGTGGAAATCAGGGGCGGTGCAGGTGGAGAAGAAGCGGCATTGTTTGCAGCAAACCTTTTTAGAATGTATAAGATGTATGCAGAATCTAAACGTTGGGGAATTGAAGTATACGACACAAACGAAACAGGAATTGGCGGCATTAAAGAAATTTCATTTGTAATCAAAGGTCAGAATGCGTTTAAAAGACTTAAGTTCGAATCAGGTGTTCACCGTGTTCAACGTGTTCCAGAAACCGAAAGCCAAGGCAGAGTGCACACATCAACTGTAACAGTTGCGGTGCTTCCAGAAGCAGAAGATGTGGAAGTTGAAATTGACGCAAAAGATTTAAAAATAGACACATTCTGTTCAGGTGGAGCGGGTGGACAACACGTAAACAAAACAGAGTCTGCTTGCCGAATTACACACCTTCCAACAGGAATTATTGTAACTTGCCAAGATGAACGAAGTCTAATCAAAAACAGAGATAAGGCAATGAAGGTTCTATATTCAAGAATTTTGGACCACAAACAACAAGAAGAAGATGCAAAATACGCAGCCAACAGAAAGAACCAAGTTGGAACAGGTGATAGGTCTGAAAAAATTAGAACCTATAACTATCCAGAAAACAGAGTGACGGACCACAGAATTGGTCTAACGATGTATAGTTTGCACTATTTTATGAACGGCGAGATGGACAAAATGCTTGATGCACTTTTCCAAGAAAACCAAAGAAAGCTTTTAGAACAAAGCACACAGTAACAATGATATGTATAAAAAACTAACCCCAGCTGAATTGAAAAAATATAAAACACAAGATGTGTATGTTTTGGCTATTGAATCTAGTTGCGACGAAACTTCAGTTGCAGTTGTAAAAAACGGAACGGAAGTGATTTGCAACCTAATCAATTCTCAAATAGAAATTCACAGACGCTTTGGTGGGGTTGTTCCAGAAGTTGCAAGCCGAAATCACTTGATGGCTCTGCTTCCACTGGTTCAAGAAGCGATGACAAAAATTCCACAAAACGCAAATGTTGTGGTTGCCGTAACCAACAAACCTGGTCTTGCTGGTGCATTGATGGTTGGAATTGCAGGGGCAAAGGCTCTAGCGTTTTCTCTAGGTGTTCCACTAGTCGCAGTAAACCATATTGAAGGGCATATTGCAGGAAGTTACCTTGTAGGGGTCAAACCGCAGATTGACCCGGGTTTATCTACGGATAAACCCCTACGACCTCCATTCACAGCGTTGGTTGTAAGTGGCGGGCACACAGAAGTTGTGAAAGTTAAATCTCATATCGAATTTGAAAAAATCATCACAACTGCAGATGATGCAATTGGTGAAGCGTTCGACAAGGTTGCAAGAGTTCTTGGGCTTCCATACCCTGGAGGACCAGAAGTGCAGAAGCGTGCTGAAAACTTCAAACGCGCTGTAGGGGTCGCACATATTTGCGACCCGCATCCATTCAGTTACACAATTCCACCGGCAGACTCAACACATTTCAGTTATAGCGGACTTAAATCTGCGGTGATTAATTATGTGCATAACTTAAAACAGAAGAGTGTAGGGGTCGCTGTCCTCAGCGACCCTCAAATAGACGAAATTTGTTTCCACTTTCAAGAACTTGCATTTAAACAACTAACACAAAGAGCCGTTAAACTTGCAGACAAAAAACTTATTTTGTGCGGCGGAGTTGCGGCAAACACTCGCCTTAAAGAAATGATGAAAGAAGAAGCCGAAAAGGCAGGAGTTGAGTTTCATCCTGTGCCGTTTAAATATTGCACGGACAACGCAGCGATGATTGGTGCACAAGGATATTTTAATTTAATAAACAACAGGAATATTGCTACAATGGAACTTGGAAACGAATAATGTAGGGGTCGAACCTGAGAGCGACCCGAAGGAGAAATATATGAAACTAAAAGATATAAAAAAAACAACAACAGGAATGTTTGTAAAAAAACATATGGTTGAAGGACAATATAGTTATAGATTCATTAACGATGTTCCAGTAACAAAAATTGCTTACGCAGTAAACCCATCACACGATGTGATTAACGAAGCAGTGAAAGCAGGAGCACAACTATTAATAACTCACCACCAACTTTGGGACCCAGCATATGGCGGGCAAAAGTATTATGATGAGATTATAAAACTTCTAGACAAAACAAAGCTTAACCACGCACATTTTCATATGCCTCTAGATTTGCAACCAGACTTTGGAATGAACATAACTCTTGCAAAAGAAATGGGGCTTAAGAATATTAAGATTGGAATAAACACAGTTGCATGGCTTAAAGAGTCAGAACTTCCAGACGGGACAATTGGCGAAACAGATTTGAGCCTTGAAGAACTTAGAGTAAAAATGGAAAAAGCAATAGGCGGAAAAGTTGTGGCATATCAAAACCGCGAAGGCAACCCAAAAAAAATTGGTGTTATTGGTGGCGGAGCAAGTGCAAGCATTTTTATGGAAGGCGCAATCAAAGAAGGTTGCGACACATATGTGACAGGCGACTATAATATGTATCTTCAACTTAATGCAAAATTTCTAGGTTGCAATCTTTTGATTGGAAGCCACACAAAAACAGAAATTCTTGGAACAAGAGAATTTATGAAAAAACTTCAAGAAAAACTAGGAAATATCGAGATTTTTGAGTGTTTTGAGTGCGATTGGTAATCAATCATTGACATATAGACAATTTGTGATAAACCCACTTTATGACTGAAAACGTAAGATTAAAAGAAAAAGTAACAATACTTGGCTGTGGGCGTTGGGCAACTTTCCACGCATGGTATCAAAATAATATTCTAGGAAACGATGTGGTTATGTGGGGACCAACATGGGACCCAATATATCAAAACCTAGAAAGCACAAAAACAAACGAATATTGGGATATGATTGAGCCAAAAGGAATGCCAGAAAGCATTCGTTTAACTGGCAGCATGACTGAGGCAATACAGCACTCAGACACTGTTTTTGTAATCATTTCTGCTCAGCAAGTTAAAGACCTTGCAAATAAGCACCTTATTGAAAAGCTTAAAGAATGCGGAAGAAACAAAACTTTTGTTATGTGCATGAAGGGAATCGACAGCGAAACAAACGAAACGACAAGCCAGATTCTAAGAAGAAAGCTAGACGAAAACAAAATCGGCGGTCACACAATCTGTGCATGGGTTGGACCAGGGCATACACAAGAATTCTTTGAAGGACTTCCAGGAATGATGTCAATCGACGGGGAAGACCAAGAAATCGTGAATAAACTTATAAAAAGGTTTAGTAGCGATGTTTGCGTGCTTATGACAGAGAAAGACTTTATTGGTGCAGAACTTGGCGCTTCGGCAAAAAACGTATATGGAATTGCGGCGGGCATGCTTGATGGACTTAGACTTGTAAACCTGAAAGGTCCGCTTATGGCACGTGCCATAAAAGAGTTGAAGAAACTTATTGTTGCAATGGGTGGCAAACCTGCAACATCTTCAAGCATAAGCCACGTTGGAGACTTTGATGCAACGTTCTATTCAAAGAACTCTAACAACAGAAGATATGGCGAACAGTTTGTAACGGGTGAGTTGAAAGAGGGACACAAACTTGCTGAAGGTGTTGAAACAACAAAAGCAATGATGGCGCTATCAAAAAAGCATGACATCAAAATGCCAATCGTGACAGCAGTGCATGGAATTCTGTTTGAAGAAAAAGATGCAAGAAAGACATTGACAGATGGAATTAGAGGAATGACATTTTAAAAAACGCGTAATGCGTTTTTTTTGTTATTTCTTTTTAACTGGCTTCTTTTCTTTGGCAGGTTTGGTTTTAACTGGTTTTGAAACTTTTGCCGGCTTTGTTTGTTTTGGTGTTTGTTTTGCAGGGGCTTTTACAATTCCCATATTTGTTGCTTTCTTAGCTTCTTTTTTTGCTGGCTTGTTTTTTATTTGTGTGATACTTCTTTCAATATTTCTTCTTCTGTTTTTTCTTCTGCGATACATTGCAACCAAAAACCCAGGGACAATAAACTCTTGGTTTCTGCTTCTGATGATTCCATCTTGAATACTTCTAAGCAAAACTTCGCCAGTCATTCTGCATTCTGGGTCTGCTTTAATTTTATCCATGTCCGCCATTGCGCGTTGGTGAGAAGCAATTTGGCTGTTTAGAAGTTGCCAAGAAGTGATAATCAGAACAATCATAGAAATTGATGGAAGGAAAATGTTCGTAAGAGTTCCAAGGAAAGCGTCGTTGAAAGTTAGACTCACGCCCATAATCAAACCAAAAAATATAAAATACATGCCTATATAGAAAATCTTAACATAATTTAAAAGGTCGAACTGATTTGAGAAAAATCTATATTGTCTTAGGAAAACCGCATTGTCAACCTTCGAAGCGTTTTCATCTGCAAAGTGACCGTTTAGGAGTTTGTTCTTTTTGTCTTTAATTCTCCAAGAATATCTTTCCACAACACAATCATTAACTCTGCCCGTCACAAACGAGTTTGAAGAAAGTCCAAAAACATATGTGTCGTATTGCTCCAAGATTGCTGCTCTGTCTGATTTATATTTTTTGATTTGAATCATAAAGAAACATTGCATAACCAAAATAATTCCTGAAGCAAGAATAATCATCGAGTGGTCTGGAATGAATAAATAATATCTATTAAAAATACCAATAACGCAGATTCCGATGGCAATCAGTAAGTTTAGATACATTGCAATTTTTTCTTTTTTATGGCAATAAACACTTGCTTTAAGATAGGCCATTGCTTTTGGGTCGTTCTGTCTTTTGTACATCATAATAGTTCATATCATATCACACCAAACAGAACGCACAAAACAAAAAAACAGAAAATTTTTTGAGGCTATTCATTATTAGACTTTTCCAATTTCGGGTATAATAGTGAGTATATATAAGGAAGGAGATGCCAAAGTGAATAACCCAAACAAGAAACCACCAAACCAACTGCCACAACGTGGAACAGGAAGTGCAAAAAAGCCACCATCTAAAGCGGCGCTGATTAGAAGCCTTATTCTTTCATTAATCGGTCTTGCACTTGTTATTGGTCTTTTATATTGGTGGAACAACAGAGATACAAGCAACCCAACAAACATATCTGCTGAGCAGTTTAGAGTGATGGTTACAGAAAACAAAATTCAACATGTGGAATTCTTCAACAGCCGTGGAAGAATTATTAAAGTTGACAGCGAATACAAACTGACAGACAAAAACAGAATTGAAGAACACGACTACTATATAACATATTTTTCTAACGCAGCAATGCTTACTCTTATTGGATACATTGATGCACACAACGCAGAAAAAGAAAGACTTTTGAATTCTTCCAACCCAGACGAAGTTTTGGCGGGCGAGGCAATGGTTCAAATTAACTGGAGAGATTTTCCACCTCCAAACAATTGGTGGGTTTCATATATTCCACTTTTGATTATCATTCTTATCGGTGTGGGAGCAATCTATTTCCTATTCCGCATGATGAACAAACAACAAGGCAGTGCTTTAAACTTTGGAAAGAGCAAGTTTAGACTTGGTGCAAACAAAAAAGTTATGTTCAACGAAGTTGCTGGTGCAGACGAAGAAAAAGAAGAACTTAGAGAAGCAGTTGAGTTTTTAAAAGCTCCAGACAAATTTACAAAACTTGGAGCAAGAATTCCAAAAGGCTTCCTGCTTGTTGGTCCTCCAGGAACAGGAAAAACACTTCTTGCTCGTGCAGTTGCGGGCGAGGCAGATGTTCCGTTCTTCAGCATATCTGGTTCAGACTTTGTTGAGATGTTTGTTGGTGTGGGTGCATCAAGGGTTAGAGACCTTTTCAATCAAGCCAAAAAAGCAGCAAACATTGGAAAAGGCTGTATTGTGTTTATTGACGAAATCGACGCAGTTGGAAGAAAGCGTGGAGCAGGGTTAGGTGGCGGAAACGACGAGAGAGAACAAACTCTAAACCAACTTCTTATTGAGATGGATGGGTTTGAAACAAACTCAGGGATTATTGTTATGGCGGCAACAAACCGTGCCGACGTTTTGGACCCAGCACTTTTAAGAGCTGGAAGGTTTGACAGAAAAGTTCACGTAAACAGACCAGACATCAAAGGTAGAGAAGAAATCTTGAAAGTTCATGCAAGAAACAAACCAATGTCTAAAGATGTGGACTTCAAAACTATTGCAAGAATCACAACTGGGCTTGTTGGTGCAGATTTGGAAGTGTTGCTAAACGAAGCAGCAATTGTTGCAGCAAAAGCAAACAGACCAATGATTGTTCAAAAAGACATCACAGATTCTGTTATGAAAGTTGCTCTAGGTCCACAAAAACGTTCAAAAGTTGTAAGCGACGAAGACAAGAAACTTGTTGCATTCCACGAGTCTGGGCACGCAATCACAGCAAGAGCAAGAGGCGAAGAAGTTCAAGAGGTTTCAATTGTTCCTCGTGGCGGAGCAGGTGGCTATACATATTCTCGTGAAGAAAAAGAATCTGACTATAAAACAAGAACTAAGATGATTAATCAGATGATTATCTATATGGGCGGAAGAGCAGCTGAGATGATTCAATTTGGAGAAATCTCAACAGGCGCAAGCGGCGACATTCAAGCGGCGACAAACATTGCTCAAGCAATGGTTAAGCACTACGGAATGAGCGACTTAGGTCCAATCAATTTTGGTGGCGACGATGAGATTTTTGTTGGCAGAGATTTCACTGCAAGAAAAGGCTATAGCGAAAAAACTGCAGGCGACATCGATGCAGCAGTTGGCAAGCTTGTAAACGATGCTCTAAACGAAGCGGTGAAAATTCTTAAGGCAAACAAAAAAGTTCTAGACAACATGGCAGCACTTCTTCTTGAAAGAGAAACAATTCTGACAGAAGAAGTAAATCTTCTTATGGAAGGAAAAAATCTTAAAGAAATTCAAGAGTTCATCACAAAACGCGACGAAGAGTTTAAGAAGCAACAAAAAGAAAACGAAAGACTTGCTTTGGAATTTCACAAAGAGCAAGAAAGAAAGTTTCTAGAAGAAAGAGCAAAACTTGCAGCCAAGTTCCTTGAAAGCAATGGCTACATAGACATTGTTGAACCTTCAAAAAAGATTAACGACGAAATTGTGGACAAACTTGTTGAAGAAAACGTTAAGATTGAAGAAGAGATTAAGGAAATAAAAGAAGAACTTAAGAAGCGAAAAGAAACTGCAAAAACAGAAAAGAAACCAACCGAGAAGAAAAAACCTGCAGAAAAGAAAGACGAAGATAAAAAATAATATGTTATACTTAATAATGTATCATTAGAACACAAGAGGGAAGGCATGGCAGAAAAGAAAAAAGCAACAACTGAAATAGAAAAACTTAAAGACGCAGAAGCAGTTGAATATGAGCAAGCATCAAAGCCTATGAGAATTTTTAGGTTTGTTGCAATGATTGTTTCAATAGCAATCATTGTTGGACTTGTTGCAACCACAATCACAATGTGGTTTGTAAAGATGGATTTTTCACCAAATCACATCAGTTTTTCCACACCTCTTGAAGTTAGGTTAAGCACAAGAAACATGACAACACAATATCCACAATTCACAACAGGATTTATGAACGTTCATGAAGACGACTTCGACAGAATTCTAGACGCATTCCAAGACGACACTCAAATCAGAAGTCTAACTGCACTCCTAAACGGAATCATAAGACATGGAACGCCAGAGCCAGCAGTAGTGACTGGAACAAACAACCACCTAACACTTCAAGATGCGGACAGAAACTTCACTCATGTCATTCACGTTAAATGGGGAATTCCACAAGATGCAAAACATGCAGACGGAACACATATGACGCAACAACAAGGAACAACTCACTTAAGGCTATACTACACACAAATGATGATTTTGTTAAACACAAACAACAACGGAATCAGCCAAGTGACAATTGCACTAAACACAGACACAAACAGAAACAGCGACTCAACGCAGTTTAGAACACAAATCAGAGTTTGGGGTGAATTCGACAACACACTAAACGTGGTTAGAGGTTATCAACTTCCTTAATAAAAACAAAAACGCCGTCACAGGCGTTTTTTTAATTCTATAATAATTTTCTTAATTTCATTCTTGCTATATTTTTGTTCTAGCACAAAATCTATAATATTTTCTTTCGGGTCGCTCTTAGGCGCGACCCCCACACTTGGCAAATGCACAACAACAACATATTCACCCTTCTTGTGATTTGGGTTGTTTTCAAGTTCAACAATCACATCTTTGATGCTTCCAAAGTAAGTTCTTTCATGCATTTTTGTGATGTCGTTTAAAACCGTCAACCTAACGTCACTTGATTGTTTTGCCAACTCTTTAAGCGTTGCAACAATTCTAAGTGGGCTTTCATAAAACACTTGCGTTCCGTGAGGACTAGAAAGTATCTTTTCAAATTCTTTTTTCAACTTGGCTCTGTCTAAAAAACCTAAGAAAACAAAATCCTTTTCAAGATTTCCCGAAACAGAAATCGCAGCAGACAGGGCAGAGGCTCCAACAACAGGAACAACATCAATTCCAAGTTCGCGTGCAGCATTAACCAAATAGGCGCCTGGGTCGCTGATTCCTGGTGTTCCACTGTCCGAAATCAAAACAACAGAAGAATACTTTTCAAAAACACTTTCAAGTTTAGAAGACGCATCTCTTTCGTTAAACTTATGATATGGAATAAAAGTTTTTTTGTTTTCATTTTTTATAAGTGTCAACAATTTTTTTGCGTTCTCAACAGACTCACAAAAAACAACTTCTGTTTCAAGAAGAAGCCTTGTCGCCCTATGTGTAAAGTCTTCAAGATTTCCAATAGGCACAGCCACCACAAAAAGTGTTTTGTTTTGTTTGCTCATGCCTATATTATAAGCCCATATGCCTCTTTTTCGTTTGCAATTAATCACATCTACAATATAATTAAAGTATAGAAGAAGAGGGAGGGTTTTTTAGTGCATTGGTTAGATATAACAATCCTTGTTGTTGTTGCAGTAATGGCGTTGATTGGAGTCCATAGAGGCTTTTTGCTTTCTGCAATAAATCTTGTTGGAAACCTTGCAGCAATCATTTTGGCAATTGCTTTTGCTCAACCGGCTGCAGCATTGATGAACACAATGTTTAAACTTAACGATGTATTTGGCGCAAGTTTTAGAAGCATTCTTGCAGACGCAGGAATTCCAAATGCTCCACTTGAGTCGGCAGTAGGCGCTGGAGATATAATCAGTGCGGCTGGTGCAGACATCAGTGCCATAATGAAAACGGTTCTAAACCAAATTTTCCACGGCGTGCAAATTCCTGCGGGAACAAACCCAGCAGAATATCTTGGAGCAGGGCTTGGTGCATTCGCAGTTCTAATTCTTTCAGCATTTATGATTTTCATTCTTATTAAGATTATTCTTGTTGTTCTAAAGAAATTTATTAAGAACCTAAAAGAAATCAGACTGTTCGACAAAATCGACAGAACTGGCGGATTGATTTTTGGACTTATTCAAGGTGCGTTGTTTGTTGCAACATTCTGCGTGATTATGACTCTTGGAAGATACATTCCATTCCTAACCGCACCAATAGACGCTTTGCTTGGTGCAACGGTTATTGCGCAATATGCAGAGATTGCAACCGCACATGTCATAAACTGGATTATAGAAAGCGGAATTCTGACAGAAGCTTTAAAAGCACTGACATCAGTATTATAAAAAGAACGCCATACGGCGTTTTTTTAATTAGTGTCATTTCGAGCGTAGTCGAGAAATCTAGCGAAGCGTAAGTTTATCTCTTTGGAAGTATGATTAGGAATCGTCTTGGCTCTTCGCCTTTTGAAACTGTTTGAACTCTATCGTTTTGTTGAAGGTGAGTGTGAATCACTCTTCTTTCATACGCCGACATTGCGCGAAGTTTTCTTCCTTCGCCTTGCTCAATAACTTCATTTGCCATTCTGTCTGCATATTGTTTAAGTTTTTCTTCTTTTTGTCCTTTATAGTTTCCAGCGTCGATATGAACTCTTCTGTTATTTTCGCGTTTGTCTGGGTAGTAGCTTGCAATATGTTGAAGTGCTGTAAGCGTGTCACCGTCTCTTCCAATAAGTTGGCTTAGGCTGCCTTCGCTTGTAATCTTCATAAACAATTCTCTGTCGTTTGCAGTTGCTTCAACTTTTCCGTCGATGCTTAAATGTTTAAGAAGTCTTTCAACAAACCCAACCACCGCAAAGTCTTTGCTTGAAATCGCCACTTGTGGCTTATCGCTTGGAAGACGCTTTGGTTTTTCTTTTTGCTCACGTGGTTGTTGTGGTTGAGGTTTTCCAGAAACCGTCACCGTTGGTTTTCTTTGTTCTTGCTGAGGTTGTTCTGGAGCAGGTTGAGGTTTTGGAGAAATGTTTGCACCTTTTAGAGGTTTAGGGTTTTTCTTTTCTTCTTTCTGCTCTTTTTTGAAATCTTTTTCTGCACGTTTGATTTCATCAAAATATTTGTCCTGTGCAGGTTGTGGGTCGCTCTTAGGCGCGACCCCTACAGCAGGTTCTGCTTTTGGAGCAGGTGCAGCAACTGCGTCAACTGTAAGTTTAACTTTTGCTTTAGAGAACAATCCACCTTCGTTTATAATTTCGATTGAAACTTCGTCTCTTGTTTTTCCTAACTCTTTAAGTCCTTGTTCAATTGCTTGTTCAATTGTTTTTGCTGTTTGAAATGTCGTTTGCATTTTTAGGGTTTTCCTTTCATTTAATGTAAGACCAATAATACTCGTGCGTCTTCGGTGCACATCTCAACTTTCTTATTCTAACACGAAACAAGCGAGAATAAATTGATTTTGAGAGCCATGTTTTGTTTAGCGAAATATTAGAAATAACTAACAAAATCAACATATACTTAAAAACATGAAGCGAACAAAACAATTTAACGCGCGTTTTTAGCAGCTTTAATTGTGTTAGACATAAGCATTGCAACCGTCATTGGTCCAACGCCTCTTGGAACAGGGGAGATATAGTCAACACAATCACACACTTCTTCAAAACAAACATCGCCACAAATCTTTTTGTCTGCCAGTCTGTTGATTCCAACGTCAATCACAACAGCACCTTTTTTTACATGGTCTTTTGTGATTAGTCCTGCCTTACCAACTGCAACAATAAGAATATCTGCTTTTTTTGTATGTTCTTTCAAATCTTTGGTGTAGATATGACAACTTGTGATTGTTGCATTCTTGTTTAGAAGCATAATCGCCATCGGCTTTCCAACAATGTTCGAAGCTCCAACAATTGTTGCATTTTTGCCTTCAATAGAAACACCCGCAACTTCCAGCATTTTCATAACCCCAACCGGAGTGCATGGAAACAAACCATCTTGCTCTCCAATTGTAAGTTTACCCATATTTTCCGGTGTGAAACCGTCCACGTCTTTTTTAGGGTTAATAAGTGAAATAATCTTCTGCTTATCAATATGAAGAGGCAAAGGAAGTTGAACAAGAATGCCATCAACTGTTTTGTCTTTATTTAACTTATTGATAAGTGCCAAAACTTCTGCTTCGCTTGCACATGCTGGTCGCTTGTGCACAAAACTTTCAATTCCAACTCGTGCACATGCATTTGTTTTATAGCGAACATAAATTTCGCTTGCTACGTCATCGCCAACCAAAACCACCGCCAGACCTGGCTTGCGCTTATGCCTAGAAGAAAAAGCCAAAGCATCTGCTTTAACTTCTTCCAAAATCTTATCTGCAATCTCTTTCCCGTTTATTATTTGAGCCATAGGGTAATTGTAGCATACTATGGTATACTTGAAGTATTAATAGTTTAGGAGAGAATATGAAGTTTTTGAAGAAATTTTTGGCTTTACCAGTTTTCTTAATTGCATTTAGCATGCGCCTCGTTGCTTGCGGAGGTGGAGGCAACGGCGGCGGAGGCGGCGGTGGTGGCGGAGG